>Ga0157378_10000062_pt1 | contig 94916 bp, 81 predicted proteins | sample M65metaG_FD_115309 | JGI IMG/M metagenome (GOLD analysis project Ga0157378, IMG submission 115309) | Miscanthus rhizosphere microbial communities from Kellogg Biological Station, Michigan, USA - M6-5 metaG | ecosystem: Host-associated > Plants > Roots > Rhizosphere > Soil | place: USA: Michigan...
CGTCGATGCGCAAGGAGCCAGCGAGTTTGTCGGTTTCGCCTGTGAGCCGTCGTACCGCCCTTCAGGCTGCGTAGCGATCCAGCGCGTTATCGGGAATTCCGAACTCCTGCAGAGTCTCTGGATCGGTGCAGGCGCGCAGCAATCGCCGCCACCCGAGCCTGTGTTTGAGCCATTGGGCAACTACGGTGTTATTCCTCACATGAGCGCTGAGATCGCGCGGCAAGAGACGTTGCCACTCGTCCGAGGCTTGTTCGCCGGCGAGTTCGAGGTCATCCTTCTCCTCGCCGCAGCGCAGCTTTCGTACTTCTACTGCGTCTTCGTAAATTCGATACTCTTCGACGCCTGAGCCGTTACTCGCCTCGAGGCGAAGGGTCATCGGCATGAGCACCATTGATCATTTACCCCGTTCCCGGCCAGAGGTAATAGAGATGACAATTTTTGGAGTTGGGGACAATCAGGATGATCACCCAGACTGCTAGGTAAAGGACCGTATAGCGTGATTTCCTGAAACATAAACACCTGTGACCTGGCTTTTCAGATCACCTCATTGTGTGTGACACGCACGAGAACTACGCGTGTTATCCTCCGCGCCATGAGCATAAAAGGTCTTACCCCGATACTGAATGTCTCCGACCTGACTGCCAGCTTTGTCTGGTTTGAGAAATGGGGGTGGAAAAAGCTCTGGGACTGGGGCGTGCCTGCGACGTTTGGCGCCCTGGGCTCGGGGGAATGCGAAATCTTCTTATGCTATGGCGCACAGGGTGGCCGCGGGCGTGGTACGAATTCAACGACATTTCAACAGGATGGAGATGAAGGAGCCGACAAAGGTGTTTGGATGTCGGTCTGGGTGGAAGATGTTGACGCGATGTACAAGCAGTGCGCCGCCGCCGGTTTAGAAGTCACCTTTCCTCCAACCGATATGCCGTGGAACGTACGGGAGATGCACCTTCGCCATCCCGACGGACATGTTTTCCGTGTGAGTCGAGGACTCAATGAAGAGTAGAGCCCTACCTTGGGTGCTTGAATGATGGCCGCTCTGGATCCCTACGATCTGCAAAGATTTGTTGACGCCCAGGAACCGGTGTTTCCCAGAGTGCTCGTAGAACTCCAGCAGGGGCGCAAATATGGACACTGGATCTGGTTCATCTTCCCGCAAATGAAAGGACTTGGCAGAAGTTCCACGTCCGAGTTTTTTGGCATTTCGTCGTTGGCCGAAGCGAGGGCCTACCTGAAGCATCCGCTGCTTGGTCCGCGGCTGATCAAGTGCTCGGAGTTAGTCAACGCAGTCGAGGGCAGTGACGCGGAAGAGATCTTCGGCGACGTCGATGCGATGAAATTCCGATCTTCTATGACCTTGTTCGCCTACGCGGATCCAAGCAATCGAATCTTTTCCGCTGCGCTCGAGAAGTACTTCGCGGGGCAATTCGATTCACTCACGACCGCCGGCATTCAAGAAAAAGGGTCGGAAAAAGGGTCCTTGTAGGCTGCCTTCTAACCAGACCCATCCTGGCATTCCACTCTGCTGCGTCACGCCTCGATCCGAGGCAGGGCGGGACGAAGAACCCCCGCTTCCCCGCTCAGGCCGAAGGGTGAGCTGGAGCGGGAGGTCTTGATGCTCGGAGAGGCGACTCATTTCAGAGAAGCAATGTCGATCACGAAACGGTACTTAACGTCATTCTTGAGCAGCCGCTCATATGCCTTGTCCACGTCCTCTATGTCGATGGTCTCGATGTCTGCGGTAACGTTGTGTTCGCCGCAAAAATCCAGCATCTCTTGGGTTTCGCGGATGCCGCCGATAATCGAACCCGCAATCTTCTTGCGTCCAAACAGAAGGCCTGCCACATCAAGCGGCACGGGCTCTGGAGGAGCGCCTACGAAACCTAAGGTTCCGTCCTGGCGTAGCAGACTGATGTACGGATTTATGTTGTGGACTGCGGGAACGGTGTCCAGGATGTAGTCGAAGGTATTGGCATGCTTCTGCATTTCTGCATCGTTCGTCGAGTTGACGACTTCGTGTGCGCCCAGACGCTTCGCGTCGGCGGCTTTGTTGGGACTCGTGGTGAATACGACCACATTCGCTCCAAACGCCGCTGCAAGTTTCACACCCATGTGGCCGAGTCCGCCGAGACCGACGATACCGACCTTTTGCCCGGCCTGCACCCCGGCATGGCGGAGCGGCGAATACGTCGTAATCCCGGCGCAAAGCAGGGGAGCCGTTGCCGCAAGTTCCAGGTTCTTTGGCACGCGCAGCACGAAGTCTTCATCCACGACTACACTTTGCGAGTAGCCGCCATAGGTCACGCCTCCCAAGTGCTTGTCGGGCGCGTTGTAGGTAAAAATCGGCTGGCTCGCGCAAAACTGCTCTTCCCCTTTGCGACAAGCATCGCAGGTACGATCCGAATCCACCATGCATCCGACGCCAACCAGGTCGCCTTCGTTGAATTTGCTGACCGCAGCGCCGGCTTTCACCACCCGTCCGACGATCTCGTGGCCGGGCACACAGGGATAAACCGTTGGCAGTATCGCAGCGAACTCATTGCGTACAAAGTGAAGATCCGTATGACAAATACCGCAGTAGAGAATCTCGATCTGAACGTCTTTCGGTTGCGGCGTACGCCGGGGAATTGTGATTGCCGACATGCCGGATGTCTGGCTATGCGCGGCAACTGCTTTGGCTGGATAGGTTTTGGGGGATGGCGTTTCTTCGGGATACGGGATAGCTGGCATCGCACTCATGGGCAAGCTCCTTCAATGAGGTTTAGTTACGCTGCGATGGATTGGTGGAAGTGAACGTCCCGGTGGACCCTCAAATTCTAACGCTAATGGACGCGGTTGGGGCCTAAAACGTATGCCGCTGAATCGCAGCTCTCAATTCAAGAAATAGGTCTTATACAGCGTATCCCGCTGCACGGGCCTGAACCCTGCATCGCGGATGATGCGCCGGAGTTCCTCTTCGGTAGTGCAATTTGAAACGCCCGCAGCTCGGACCACATTCTCCTCCAACATCACTGAGCCGACATCATTGCCGCCGAAGCGCAGGCCCATCTGGCATACTTTCAGTCCCTGGGTCACCCAGCTCGATTGCACATTCTGGAAATTGGAGAGAAACAACCGCGAGATGGCAAGGTTCTTCAGATACTCGACGGCCGTGGCTTCCTCCCATTTGCGGCCTCCGAGCGCCGTGTTTGCCGGCTGGAAGGTCCAGGGTATGAATGCGGTGAATCCGCCGGTTTCTTCCTGCAGGTTGTACAGCACCTGCAGGTGATTGATGCGGTGCTCGATTTTTTCGCCGACGCCGAACATCATCGTGGCCGTCGTGCGCATGCCGAGATGATGCGCGGTGCGGTGCACGTTGAGCCAGTCTTCGGTCAGACACTTCAGGCGGGCAATGCGGTGCCGCACTTCGTCATCCAGAATCTCCGCACCGCCGCCTGGAATCGAGTCGAGCCCGGCATCGCGCAGACGAGAGATCGTGTCGCGAATGGTCAGCCCGCTGTATTCGGAGATGGCGATGATCTCCGACGCTGAATAGCAGTGCAGGTGAATTTTAGGAAAGCGCTGCTTGATACCTCGCAACATCTGTTCGTGCCAGTCGATCTTCAGGTCGGGATGGAGACCTCCCTGCATCAGCACGCCGGTGCCGCCCAGTTCGACGGTTTCGCGAATCTTTTCGTAAATTGTCTCGAAATCGAGAATGTAGCCCTCTTTCGCTTTGGGTCCCTTCAGCGGACGATAAAACGCGCAGAACGTGCAGTACTCAGTGCAGTAGTTCGTGTAGTTGATGTTGCGGTCAATGATGTAGGTGACCACGCCATCGGGATGCAGCTTGCGGCGCGCGGCATCGGCTTCCATGCCGATACCGATCAGATCGTCGCAGCGGTAGAGGTCGAGGGCCTGGGCCTGAGTGAGGGGCATAGCTTCTCGAGGTTCATTTTAACTGACAAGCGGCCTCTCGGTTCTTGACCTGGTTCTTGGCTGCAGATACCTCCCATTTCACGCCTGCTGTTTGCGGGGCGGCGACAGAATAAGGCAGACTTTTCAACGTCTCGTGAAAAGAGCGGGATTATCGCCCACTTTCACCGCCGAAAAAGCGCAAAAATTCTTCTTGACCTTAGGCTCGGTAAATGTTACATATTGTAACGTTACGATGACTAACAGAAGGACAGGACGTCTAAAGAATCTGGGAGAGGTGGAGCAGCTGGTCATGGACTATCTCTGGTCTGATGGGCCGGTGACGGCGGAACGCTGCCGCGAAGCTCTCGCCTCTTCGCGGCCCATGAAGGATTCCACGATCCGCACCATTTTGCGACGGCTCGAAGAAAAGGGCTACGTAAGGCATGCAGTAGAAGGCCGCACCTTCATTTATCGGGCATCGGATGAACGGCAAAACGTCGCGGTTCGTGCTGTCAAAGGCATCATTGATCGCTTCTGCGGCGGCTCGGCCGAAGAACTGGTTCTGGGCATGGTGGACAACGCCGTTCTGAATCGCAAACAGCTCGAAAGCTTAGCCCGCAAGATTGCTGAGAACGAAGGCAGGAGCGTTCGAACACCTGATCGAAGAGACATTCCCGAGTGAGAGGACGTTATGGCAATAGGGGGTTCTGAAGCCAGCATTGTTCTGTTGGAGCTTGTGAGCGCAGCCGCTCGAACCATGGTCCTTGCGGCAATCGCAGGCCTGTTGCTGACCGCGCTTCGGGTGAAGGCCACTCCGTTGCGGCTGTTCACCTGGACTGCAGTGCTGTATGCCGGCCTATGCATGCCGCTCCTCGGGGGAATGGCGCCGTCGATACAGATTCCGGTCCCCTTCGGCCTGTCACAAGCGGCTAAGACCGCAAACCAGGTGAGGGGCAAGGCCACTCCCGTTGTTTCTTCCGCGCACCCGATAACCATCCACACGGTCGAGAGCGCTTCTGCGACGGACTCGAACCCACCGCTCGAAGTTAGCCAGCGGAACGACAAGGTTGGTCGCTCTTCCTGGATGGCTGGAGCGTTGGCTTCAATCCGTTGGAGTACCGTAGCGATCGGTATCTATCTCGCAATCGCGTTGTTCTTACTTACCAAGCTTGTCATCGGCATCGCGTTTGCGCGCCGCTTGGCCCGGTTGTCAACTCCGATTGATGACCCACGCGTCACCATTCGGCGGCTCGCGTCGCGGTCGAATCGCATGCCCTTTCCGGCGATCCGCGAATCGCAATCTGCTTCTGTACCTCTGACGATCGGCGTGCTCACTCACTCCATCATTTTGCCCACTTCCTGGCGTGAATGGGACGACGACAAGATTGTCGGTGTACTCACCCATGAAATGTCCCACGTCGCGCGCCGCGATTGCTTGTCGCAATACGTTTCACTGCTGCATCGCGCAATTTTCTGGTTCAGCCCGCTCGCGTGGTGGCTGAATCGGCACATCAAGGACCTTGCGGAACAGGCGAGCGATGAGGAGGTTTTGTCCCGCGGAGCCGATCAAAACCGCTACGCAAGGACGCTGCTGGCATTCTTGCAAACCGTCCAAGCAACGCCGGGGCGCGTCCGCTGGCAAGGTGTCTCGATGGCCAGTTCGGGTCGGGCTGAACGGCGGTTGGAAAAAGTTCTCTCCTGGAGAGGGGGTAAGAAGATGGCAACCAAAAAATCCGCACTCATAACGGTTGTTGCGCTGGCGATCTCAGCTTCATTTCTGCTCGCGGCAAGCCGCCCGGTCAATGTTGCTCAATCACGCTACAACGCAACCAGCGCGCAGGACCAGGCCGCTCCGGTAACGGCAGAAAAGCCCATTCCACCTCCACCGGTTGAGGCCTCGCCGGCTACCGCACAAGAGCTCCCATCGCCGAGCGCAATTTCGAGCCACGCAGCGCCGGCTCAGCCCGCCAGTCCTGGCACCCCGATGGTGGCTCAGCAGACTGAGGCGGGGACTCACCATGGTCATTTTTCCTACAGGTATGGCAGCGACGATGAGCAACGCTTCGTAATCGTCTCCGGCAAGACGGACGCTTTGACGATGTCCGGCTCCGGCGAGGATGCACGGCACGCTGAGAAGCTGAAACAAAGGATTCCTGGGGACTTCATCTGGTTCCAGAGGGATGAGAGGTCGTATATCATTCGCGACCAAGCAACCGTAGATCGGGCTCGTCAATTCTGGGCTCCGCAAGAAGAGCTTGGGAGAAAACAAGAAGCACTCGGAAAGCAACAGGAAGCTTTGGGCAAACAGCAGCAAGAGCTCGGAACTCGCATGCAAGCAGTGCGCGTGAAAGTCCCCGACTTGACCGCCGAACTCGACAAGTTGAAGGCCGAGCTGAAGCAGCTTGGCCCCGATGCGACTACCGCGCAGATCGCAAGAGTCCAGTCCGAGATTGGCCATTTGCAAAGCAGAATTGGGGAAATCCAGTCTCACGCAGGCGATGAGCAAGGAAAGCTTGGCGAGGAAATGGGAGCTTTGGGAGAGAAACAAGGCGAGCTAGGCCGACAACAAGGGGAACTCGGCCGCCAGCAGGGTGAACTTGCTGAAAAAGCGAGCCGAGACATGAAGGAACTTCTCGACGATGCCATTAAAAAAGGAGTTGCACAGCCGGAGAGCCCCGAGCCAGGCGGCGCGTCCTTGTAAGCTGGTCGGTGTTCGAATCTACTGTGCCCCGGAAGCTTTCGCTCTACGCTTTCGGGCTAACTCATCAAGCGCGGGAAACGATTGCGCTGCCGTGAGCGTCGTCTCCGGGGGATTCACACCGCTACTTAGACCCCGCGCCAGCATCTCGATGGCGGTACCGGTATTGGTTGGCACAATGATTGTCGCCGTTAGCGTTCCCCGGCGGACATCGTTCTGACCGGTCATTGGCACACCGTCAATTCCAAGGAACGGCAAGGCTAGCCAGCGGGTTCTCATTGCCAGATCGTCGAGTTCCTGAAATGCTTTCCGCGCGCCGATCGCCATGGAGTCATCGTGTGCACAAATCGCATCGAGCCCGCTGTGTTGCGACGTCGTCAGCTTCAGCCACGCGCTGACCGCTTTTTGAGCGCTGGCTTCAGTCCAATTCGCCCTGATGGTTTTCACCTGCACGCTCGAGGGCTTGGCTTCCTGCATCCCTGAAGCGCGCTGCTTGGCAGCCAAACTGTCCGCAGGACCATGGACCAACAGAATGGAGCCGCCATTCGGCAACAAGGCGGCGATCTGCCTGCCCTGAATGCGTCCGATCTCGGTGTGATCCGAAGTGATCGAGAACGCCGGAACTTTAGAGCAGCGGCGCAATTCTGTCAGATACTCCACATCGCGATTGAGCACAACCCACCCGATGCCTGCGGCAATCGCTGCTTTGGCGACTTGCGGCATCGCCGTTCCGCCCACTGGCTCGAAAATAATGCCTGCTGGTCGGGACTCAGGATTCGACTGGATTGCCTTGAGGAGTTGCTGACTTTGCAGCACAGCGTCGTTCTCCGCATACAGCAACTCGATGTCGACGCCCATCTTAGACGCAGCCTGCTGCGCCGCCAATGCCTGCTCCTGCTGATAGTCGTTGTCGCGGGTTGTCAGAGAAACTACAAACTTCGTTTTCTTCACAAACACCTCTCGTGATCAGTCCAGCTTAGCGAATCAGAAGAGCTCTGTAAGGTGACCGAGGTAACCCCCGGGCTGGGGAGGAGAAAGCCGCTGTTCCCTGTCGGGAGGCGTGGCGATGATGTCGCCCTGATCCAATCGGTGATTGTGGTTCAAGCCGCCTTCTGTTGAGGCTTGCTTGCCGCGGCGTGCTTATGGCGCGATTGCAGATACTTGGCAAACGTAAGCACACCGCCAATGGCGGCCAATCCTATAAGGACCAGCGCCGCTGGTTTGTAGTATTGGGAAAAGAAAGCAACAATCGCATCTCCATAGAGCGCTCCGAGACCAGCGACCAGGGTGTAGCGCCCGGCACGCCCGAGAGCCAGGGCCGCGACAAACTTGTTCCTCGGGTACTGCGCGACGCCCGCGGCCAGAAGTACCGGAAGAATAGGGAAAGGCGGTGGCAAAATTGCCGCCAGGAAGACGGCTCGGAAGCCCCACTTCCGAAAGCGACGCAGGATCTTCTCTGCCTTAACTTCGCTGAGCTTGTGCGCAATCGCCTGTTTCCCCCCTTTTCGCGCGAGCGCATACGTGATGTAGCCGCCGAGCACGGCACCTACAGTGGCCATCAAGGCGTAGTACGGCCACAAACGACGATCGCTGGCGGCTAACCAGATCGTTAGGACATCCATGCTGCCAGTGAGGGGCACAGCGGAGTTATCGGCGATTCCGAGCAGCACAAGCCCGGGGCCACGCAGGCGTAACAACCATCGCCAGATCAGTATTGTGCCCAGCAGTTCTGACGGGAGCAGCAGCATCCTTGCTTAGAGGCGGTTTGCAGCCAGGGAGTGGTACCAGCCAAACCCGCGCCTCAAAGGCAGGTCATTGCGATACTGGGGCTTCAACAAAGGAAAGTTTCGGGACTGCTGGCAGAATGCCGTAACGGTGTGCGTAAGCGTAGAACAGGCGCAACCCTTCCATGCACTCGTCATCCAAATGGAAATAGACGCTCGACGTGATGTAGTCGCGTACGGACTGCTCGCTAAGGCCTAGCCTCGGGGACCAGGCATGAACAATCTCTGAAACATTGTTGGCTTCGAGACCGCGGTCGCGAGATTGGTTAAAGATGGCCGACAGGTCCAGCGAGCAACTTTCCTGCGCTTCCCGGCGAACCGCCCAGAACGCGAACACAAACGGCTTTCCGGTAAAGCGAATCCATTCTTCCGCGAGATCCCACGTCTGATATTTCGCCCGATCGACCTGCAGGGCGGGATCGCCGATTAAGAGAGCAGCATCGTTGTTGGCCAGCATTAACTCGAGTCGCGGAGCAGATGAGGTAAATATTCGTTGCCCTCCCCAAAATTTTTCAAACAGCACCTGCGTGAGGGCAGCGGAGGTCAGCGAAGAGTTGTCGAGTGCGATTGTCTTAATCTCACCGAGCGGCTTGTGACTAACCAGCAGGATCGAGCGAACCGGCTGCTTTGATGCGATCGCCACTCCTGGAACGATCACTAGGTTCGGTATCGTGGCATAGGCGGCGGCTGGAATGATGCCTATATCAGCTGTCCCGCGGGCCAACTCCCTAGCGCATTCAGAAGGGACCGTGTAGGAAATCTCGAACTCTGGGCTGGCAAGTCCATGTTCGAAATCCCACATGAGTGGCGCGGTATTAAGGTAGGAGATCGCCGATATGCGCATAGAAACCAGCCTCTAGCTCTTAAGTCCTAGCAATCTACCATTCGAAGGAAACACAATCTGACCGTTGCCGAAACAAGTCCGTCTCAGGAACGATTGAGTTGTGCCTTGTTTGCTGGTAGCTAAAAGCCGCGGACTTCGAGCTTAGAAAAAATTCTAACATCCGGTGACGGATGCTCCCGAACTGGCGATTTCCATCGTTTCTAGCTCCCGCCCGGCCGTAACATTGGTTGGAATTCTGAACCCCGGATCGCCGGGAGTCGCGGTGACTTGGAGTGCCACGGGCACCCGCGAGGCAGCACCGGCGGGAGAAAACCTGTGGACAAGAACTCCCTGTCTGTGTACAACTTGCGGTGCCCGGGTCTCGGCAAGATGAATCTCAAGCTTTCCTGACTGCATCATTATTCGGGGAATATTCGCTCCCTGTGCGCGGGAAATCAATAATGACAAGAATCTCGAAGAGACACCGGGAATCGCGAAACCGAGCTGATTCCCTCCCAATCCCGCAGGGCGAATATAGCTGACGTTCCCGAGGAAGGCAGACGGCTCAGACGCGAACGTGAGTAATGATGGGCTCTCGCGCTTCGCCTTAAGGCGGCTCATGACTTCGCTTTTCGCCGAGATTAGTTGAGGTCAAGCGAAACTAGTTCCCCGCGGTTAGAGAACCGGACATAGTGGAGCTGAGAGCTGACAGTTTTGTCCCATTCGTGCTAGCTTCAAAAGCAATACCTGAAACCGAGGATCCATTGGCAAAGGGTTTAGTCATCGTCGAATCGCCCGCTAAGGCGAAAACAATTCAGAAGTACTTGGGCAGAGGCTACACGGTCGAAGCTTCGCTCGGCCATGTTAAAGATCTGCCCAAGAGCACTCTTGGTGTCGACATCGACAACGATTTCGAAACCGAGTACATCGTCATTCCCGGCAAGGAAAAGGTGGTTGCCAAGCTGAAGAAGCTTGCCAGCGGCGTAGACACGATCTATCTCGCGCCTGACCCGGACCGGGAAGGCGAGGCTATCGCCGCCCACCTTGCCGAAGAACTCGGCGACGGAGCCAAGAGGAAAAAGAAGAAAAAGAAGGATGAGGAGAACGGCAACGAGCGCATTCGACGCGTGACCTTCAACGAAATTACCCAACGCGCGGTGAAAGAAGCTTTTGAGAGGCCACGTGACATCGATCGACACCTGGTCGATGCCCAGCAGGCACGCCGTGTGCTCGACCGCATCGTCGGCTATCAAGTTTCCCCATTGCTTTGGGACAAGGTTCGGCGCGGGCTTTCTGCGGGTCGGGTGCAGACGGTAGCTCTGCGCCTGATCGTAGAGCGCGAGCGCGAAGTGAAGGCGTTCGAAAAGCAGGAATACTGGACGATCGACGCGCACCTCGCGGGGCCCAAACCGCCGGCGTTTGATGCCCGATTCCTTGGCAAAGGCGAAGAAAAGATTGCGATTCCGAACGAAGAGGAATCGAAGACGATCACTTCAACGCTGGAAAAGGCGGATTGGCTGGTTCGTTCGGTTGAGAAGAAAGAGCGCCGGCGCAATGCTACTCCTCCATTTACAACCAGCAAACTGCAGCAAGACGCATCCCGCAAGCTGCGTTTCAGCGTGAAGCGCGCGATGATGATCGCCCAGCGCCTCTATGAGGGCGTGGAACTCGGCGAAGAAGGTCTGGTCGGCCTCATCACTTATATGCGTACCGACTCAACCCGGGTCGCTCCCGAGGCTCTGACCGAGGTTCGCGAGTACATTGGTTCGAACTATGGTCCCAGCTACCTGCCCCAATCTCCCAATACATATAAAGAAAAGAAGGAAGCACAGGCGGCCCACGAGGCCATTCGCCCGACCTCGGCGACCCGCCACCCCGATCAGATCAAGCAGTATTTGAAAGAAGATGAGTACAAGGTTTACACGCTGATCTGGCAAAGGTTCATCGCCTCACAGATGACTCCAGCGGTTTTCGATCAGACAACGATCGACATCGACGCCAAAACCGCGAATGACACGTTCTGGTTCCGGGTCACGGGATCGGTCGAAAAGTTTGACGGTTTTCTGAAGGTTTACAAAGAGTCCAAGGAGGGCAAGGACGAAGAAGACGAGGAGCTGAAACACAAGCTTCCTGCACTCGAAGCAGGCCAGAAGCTCACGATGCGCTCTCTGAAACCGGAACAACATTTCACCGAGCCTCCGCCACGCTACAACGAAGCCTCTCTGGTCAAAGAGCTCGAAGAACGCGGAATCGGGCGTCCATCAACCTATTCCGCGATTCTCAGCACCATTCAAGAGCGGCAGTATGTCCAGAAACTCGGCGGGAAGTTCGTACCTACCGAAATCGGACTGGTCGTTACTGATCTTCTGGTAGAAAACTTCAGCGACATTTTTGATGTCCAGTACACCGCGCGCTTGGAAGAAGAACTCGACGAGATTGAGGAAGGCAAGGAAGGCTGGACGCAAGCGCTTGCGGACTTCTACAAAAAATTCGAAAAAGACCTCCGCTATGCCCAGAAGCACATGGAGAACATCAAGCGGATGGAGAAGCCCACCGACGATAAGTGTGAACGATGCGGCTCTCCCCTGGTCATCAAGTGGGGTAAACACGGATCTTTCTATGCCTGCAGTGCGTATGACAAAGAGGATCCGAACAGCTGCACTTTTACGAAAGAGAATCCCATCAATCTGCCGGACCTCGATTCGGCGGACATGCAGGAGACTACGCAGGAAGAATATTGTGAGAACTGCGGCCGCGTGATGGTACTCAAGCGTGGTCGATTTGGGCAATTCATGGCCTGCACCGGGTATCCGGACTGCAAGACCACCCGTCGGCTCGATCAGGGAAAGAGGGTTCCCGATATTCCTCTGGAAGAGACGTGCCCGAAGTGCGGACGCAACATGGTGATCCGCCACGGCCGCTACGGCGAGTTCACCTCGTGCAGCGGATATCCGGAATGCAAGTACGTAAAGCAGAACTACATCGGCGTGAAGTGCCCGCTGTGCAAGGACGGCGATCTCGTCGAGAAAAAAGCGCGCAAGGGCAACACCTTCTACGGATGCAGCAATTATCCGAAGTGCAAATTTACCTCGGCCAACAAGCCCATTCCTGAGAAGTGCCCGACCTGTGGCAGCGAGTACCTGGTTGAAAAATATCTGAAGTCAGGGCCGGTGATCGCGTGTCCAAACAAGGAATGCGAGTACGAGCGGCCCAATGAGAATGTGCCGCAGCCCGCAGCCGTTTCGTAAGTACTCATTCTCTTTGAGGTTGTCGCCTCACCGTTTGAGTGCTGAGAAAGCCACTTTTCGGGTGAACCAGCAACTTCCTCGAGTCGGCAACGCGCTTTCGAAAACGGCTTAGCGCGGAATGACACTCGGGAAAAGACTAGGAGAAACGCGATGCCCAAGAAACCTACCGCACAAGACGCACAACTCATCATGCAACTCTATGATCTCCGCCGTGAGGCCGAAATGCGTAAGGCACGCGCATGGTTCGCAGGGTGGTGGCCTAACAGTGCGGAGGAAATATTAAAGGTGGTTCAGGGTGGAGGAACTCAGGAGAACGCATGGTTCCGTCAAGTGAGCGGCTACTGGGACATGGCGGCGTCCTTTGCCCTGCGGGGCGCACTGAACGAGGACCTCTTCGTCGACAGCGGCACGGAAATGTGGTTCACGTTCGCGAAGCTGCAGCCCTTTCTTAAGGAAGTTCGTGAAAAAGCAAACTCCCCTCTTCTTTACGCTCGGATTGAAAAGCTAGCTACCCGAACCAAGGCTGGCCAAGAACGTATGCAGATGATGGCAAAACGAGCCGAATCCATGCGGGCACGCGCGGCCAAGGCCTGATATCGGGACCAGATCGAAGCATTGCCTGTCGCTGCGATCCTAACGGCGGCAGTTTTGTCAGGAGATGTACTCCCGGATGTACTCGTCCCTGGTTTCGCGTATCTCCTGAAGATCGCCGTCGAAGATGATGTGGGCATCGCGAAGAATGAGGAAGCTGAAGGGTACTTCTGTGCGCGCATGCGGCGGGAGAGGCGTCATTTTGTTCTCTGCGCGATCAAAATAGTGGGTCGCCATGGTGAACGCGTCCTGCAGGCGATGGGTCACCAGTAGTGAGCTGATCTTATACATGTCGCGCTGCTTCACCACCAGTTCGATGATCGTGTTCGAAGTAACCGGATCGAGACCTCCGGTCGGCGAATCGTAAAGGAGCACCTCCGGATGGGTGATGATGGTTCGCGCGATCGAAACACGGCGCCGCATGCCCCCTGATAATTCGGAAGGATACAAATCTACCGTATGTTCTAGTTCCACGAAGCTCAACGCCTCGCGGACGCGCTCGTCGATTTCTTCTTCCGACACTTTGCCTTCTTCGTACAATCGGAAAGCCACGTTCTCGCGCACCGTCAGAGAATCGAACAACGCACTCTCCTGAAACACAATGCCAACGCGACGGCGAAGCTCAAACAATTGGTCTTCGGTCATTGCGGTGACTTCCTCGCCGAGAACAAAGATCCGGCCTGAGTCCGGACGCAACAATCCCAAAGCCAGCTTCAACAGCGTGCTTTTGCCCGAGCCAGCAACGCCGAAGATCGCTTTAGTCTCCCCGTGAACTAGTTCAAACGAGATCCTATCGAGAACGACTTTATCTTCGAATGCAATCGAGACATCCTCGAACTTAACCGTGATTTCGCCAGTCGGTTTATCGTGAACGCGCTTCTCAAGCGCGGATGGAGGCGTTGACATGGGAGGTTTATTGTCCGAAGAGGGTCATGGAAAGCCGGGTTACGAAAAAGTCTACCGTAATAATAAGGATGGATGAGGCGACCACTGCCTGGGTTGTGGCCCTGCCGACCCCCTGCGTTCCACCACGGGCAGTTATGCCGTAATAGCAGCCGACGGTGGCGATTATGAAACCAAAGAGCACCGGCTTGGCCAGACCCATAAAAACGTCCTGGAAAACCAGGATCTGCCACGCTGTGCTCCAGTACTGGTGGGAATCCACGCCAAAAAACAGGGATGACGCCACTCCGCCCCCGGCGAGGCCCAAGGCATCGGCGATGATCGTCAAGAAAAACAGCATGGTGACGGTCGAAACCACACGCGGTGTCACCAGCTTCCTCATCGGATCGGTACCCAAGGCGCGCATAGCGTCGATCTGCTCGGTCACCACCATCGACCCAAGTTCACTGGCCATGCCGGACGCGTTCCTGCCGGCAACCATCAGGCCTGTGATCACCGGGCCCAATTCCCGCACCATTCCGAGCGAGACGAGTTGACCAATCAAGGTAACCGAGCCGAAGCGCTGAAGTGTGCTGCCGCTGTTCTGCGCGAGCGCGGCTCCCGTAAAGAAGCCAGTCAGCGCGATGATGGGCAGCGACCCCCAGCCAATCAGGTCCGCTTGTTGCGTAGTATCCGCAAGGTAGCGGGGCGCGGTAAACAAGTTTGTAATCGAGCGGACCGCGATCAGTGTGTAGTCTTGAACAGACTTGATCTGCTGCTTCAGCCAGTCGCTGGGGGAAATGAGCTCGATGTCCATCAGAGGGAATATAGCAGAGAGCAGCACGCGATGAGCGGCGGAGTAATCAACCAGAAGGAAGGCCAGACCCGCGGAACCTTAGACATGGACCTTGCCCGAGTTTGCGCGCACTCGGCTCTCGGTTCCTAGTCTTTCCCCTTCTTCTTGATCTCGATGTTCAGCCGCTTGATCTTCTGGTTGAGGGTAGAAAGAGGGATGTGAAAACGATCTGCGGCCTCGGTTTGATTCCACCCGCACTTCTCGAGCATGGCAACAATGATCTGGCGCTCGCACTCTTCGATTACCTCGAAGAGCGATGCGTCGGCGCGAGTTTCCATGTTCGGCAAAGTCGTGCCGCGGCCCGCGATGTGGTCGGGCAAGAGATCTTGTCCGATATCGGTAGAGGACGAGAGCACAACAGCGCGCTCCATCACGTTCTCCAATTCACGGACATTTCCTGGCCAGGAATAATTCATGAGCGGACGCAGTGCTTCCGGCGTGATCCGCCGTTGTGCTTGTTGGTTCTCCTCTGCATATTTGCGCAAGAAGAAGTCCACCAACAGCGGGATGTCTTCTTTCCTCTGCCGCAGCGCTGGCAAGTCAATGGTAATAACGTTCAGCCGATAGAAAAGATCCTCACGGAATTTCCCCTCGCGCACCAATTGTCGTAGATCCACGTTGGTCGCGGCAATGATACGGACATCCACCTGGATCTCATGCACTCCGCCGAGGTGCATGAACTTGCGGTCCTGCAGCACGCGCAGGATCTTCGTCTGGGTTTCCAACCCCATGCTGCCAATTTCGTCCAGAAACAACGTGCCGCGATCCGCGATTTCAAACAACCCCTTCTTCGACGCGATCGCACTGGTGAAGGCGCCTTTTACGTGGCCGAAGAGCGTGGATTCGAGCAGGTCTGCGGGCATCGAACCGGTGTTCACCGGGACGAAGGGGCGGTCACGCCTTGGCGAGTTCAGGTGCAGCGCCTTCGCGATCAGTTCTTTTCCCGTACCGCTCTCACCCTGCAGCAACACCGTCGAGCGGCTCTGCGCCACCTGGCCCACGAGATCGAAAATCTTGAGCATCGGCTCGCTTTTGCCCACGATGCTCTCGAAGTTGTAGCGCTGCTTGAGTGCGCGCTTCAGCTGTATGTTTTCTTCTTCTGCCTTGCGCCGAGCAACCGCCGCTCGCACGTCCGCCAGTAGCTTCTCGTTGTCCCACGGCTTCTGCAGAAAATTGGTTGCACCCGACTGCATCGCCCGCACTGCGTCTTCCACAGTGCCATACGCGGTGATCATGATGATGGAAAGCTGGGGATCAATAGCGCGAATTTCCGGCAATAAGTCGATTCCATTGCGGTCGGGCAGCGCCAAATCCAGGAGGACTAGATCGAAGGGTCGGTCCCCGAGCCTGGCCAAGCCCTCTTCCCCGCTCGCCGCGACGCCTACGTCGTAGCCTTCCAGTTCCAGCAGCGTCTGCAGCGACTCGCGGATTGCCGCCTCATCATCGATAATGAGCACACTTCCCTGTCCCGACATAAAGCCGGTGCTCGCGCCCCGAGAAATGACAGCCGCCTCAGACATTCACAGCCTTCCGGACCAATGGAAATTGAAGATAGAAGGTAGTCCCTTCCTCAGGAGCGCTCTCCACCCGAATCTTACCGGCATGCTCCTGGATAATTCCGTACGTAACTGACAATCCCAGACCGGTCCCCCGCCGCTCGCCATCTTGGGCAGAAGCCTTGGTCGTGAAGAAAGGATCGTAAATGCGCTGAATATGCTCTTGCGCGATCCCGCTTCCACTATCGGAGACCACAACGCTGATGCCATCGCCATTGTAGGTTGCAATCTTCAGCGTTCCTCCCCCGGGCATCGCATCTTTGGCATTCAGGAAGAGGTTGAGAAACACCTGCTGAAGCCGCCCGGCGTTGCCCTGGATCGTCGGCAATTGCGGCGTCAATTCGTCCTGCACTCTGATCTTTGTCGTCTTGAACTGGTGCTCCAGGAGATTCAGCGTATCGAGGATGACTTTGTTGATGTCCACTTCCGTAAACTCGGCGGCGCTGGTACGCGAGAAATTCAGCAGGTTGTTCACGATCTCCGAGGCGCGGAAGGTCTGTCGCGTAATCTTGTCGAGCAGCGCGCTTTTCTGCTCGTCCCCCTGAAGCTGCTTGGACAGCAGTTGCGCATAGGAAGAAATCACCGCTAAGGGAGTGTTGACCTCGTGCGCCACTCCCGCGGCCAGCAGGCCGATAGATGACAGCTTGTCGGACTGCGAGAGTTGCGCCTCCAGTTCCACTCGTTCGGTAATGTCATCCATGATGATGAGACGGCCGACCACGCTAAACTTTTTTGTGACCAGGGGGGCAATGGCAACGTTCACGATCCGCGTCTCGCCCGTCGGGGTTGCCAGCCGGAACTTGTAGAGGTTGTGAATTCCCGGGCTTTGCCGCAGGCGATAGAACTCCTGCGCGAACCCTCCGGACAGAACTTCTCCCAGCGGACGGGTCAGCGCCTGCCAGCGTGGCAGCGCATACATTACCTCCATCTGCGAGTTCCAGGACTCAATGCGGTCTTCTAAATCGACGGCCAGCACTCCGACGTTGATCGATTCGACGATGTTCTCGTTGAAATCCTTCAGGCGTTCGTATTGTGCAATCTTTTGTTCCAGCGACGCGTAGAGCCGTGCATTCTGAATTGCGATGGCAAGATATCCGGCGAGGGTTTCGAGCAGTTCAACGTCTTCGCTGGAAAGGAAGTCGCCTTCAATCGTCTTGCCGAGAGCTAGAACGGCGACCGTATGCTTTTGCGCCCGGCAAGGGATGTAGTAGTTGAGATCGAGTCGGGCGATGGTTTCCTGTGCGCCAGAGCTCTCCCGCGGAACATTGTGGGTGTTCTCGAAGAACAGGTGGCCTTCGGCGTTCTCCGGCCGGGGTGCACCCAAGAAGCCCAAGTCAAGCTGTCCGGTCTGCTGAATCCCAAATGACTTCGCCAGGACAAAACTTTCCTGCTCGTGGGCAAGAAAAATTGCCATGCGATCCACCAGCAGCGTGCGCGACAGTTGATCAACCACAGCGGTCAACATCTTGTCGAGATCGGTTTCGGCGTTCAGCTCGCGGCCAAACTCAATGAGCGTGTGGCGATAGTCATAGCGCTGGCGGTAGAACAAGCGATCCATGCGACCTTGGATCCAGTTGCGGAGCGGCTCGAACAATAGTGCCGTCACCGCAATGGCAAGCACCAGTCCAGCGGTCGTACCCGCGCCCGGCACGCGCGTATTCACGAACACACCAATCAGAGCGACGATGGTGAAGTAGGCGCACGCGATGGTGGCGGCGGCCAGCGCGTACGCCATCCCTCGCTTGAAAATCAGGTCAACGTCCATCAAGCGGTAGCGCACGATGGCATAGCCGAACGTTAGCGGCAAGACGCCGAGGAAGAGAACAGAACTCTTTATGCCGCTCAAGCCTAAAGCATAGGGAATGGCATAGAACAGCGTGTAGGGAGCGATGGCAAGAATCGTTCCACGGGTAACCCACTTCAACTGTTGCCGCAGGATCGGTCGATCGGCGTGGCGGTAACTGTACAAAAACACGACGGCGGCGGCCGTGAAGTAAATCACGAAATACACCACATCCAGGCTGTCCATCCGCCAGAGCAGAGTCTCACTCGCCTGCGAAAACAGTTTCGCGACGATATGGAAACCTAGCAGCGCTACGCCCGGCAGGTAGACCAGTGGCAGCAGCCATCGCCGTTTCTTCAGGATCACATGCTCTTCGGGGAAGGTCAGCGCAAAATGCAGGAAAATCGCGGGCTGCAGCAGCGAAGCCGCGACGTTGCCCCACAAGATCGTCCAATCAAACGCGTTCAGCTTGCCGGTGTAATGGAAGGCGTACAACACAAACGACGTTACGCAGAAGATGTAGAAATGCGTGGAGCCCGGCGCGGTCCAGCGGCGGAAGAGAACGTAGAGTCCGATGGCAAGATAAATCAACGCGATCAGCCGCAACCATGCGTTCGAGCTCCTGTCGCTGGGGGATAAAATCGGCGTGGCATCGAAGGTAAACTGGCCGCGCTGCAACGTGTAGTTCGGTTTCGACCACACGCCGTCGTGGTACATCTGAGAGACGAGGACGGCGACCGAGGTCACGGGGCGTGAGTCGATGGCGGCCACGCGGTCACCCGGTTTAATGCCTGCCTGGGCTCCGGGTCCCCTTGCATCAACCCGCGCGGCAACGATGCTGCCTTCGCGCTCAATCCACCACACACCGTCGTAAGGAGCAACGAACTGTTGCTCTTTGCGGAAGTTGATCCATCCCAGGGTCGCAGCAGCAGCCGTCAGTAGTACCAGGAACCCTGCGGTGAATCGGATTTGAAAATCTCGGTTCATCGAAAAATCGAGTGGCTGCCGCGATAGACTTGCCCACCGACATCAATGCACTTTGGGTGCCAACGCGCTCTCCCTTGGCCGCACTATAAGTCTCACGCGGAGAATCGTTTATCAAATTATAGAATCCAGGCTGCCGATCAGTTATGTTTTTTGGAAGATATCTCTGATATTCAGTAAGTCTATGCTGCGCTTCTGGTTACACGTCGATATTCCTTCCAAGAGGGTTGAAAAAAGAGGGGAGCCGAAGCTCCCCTTTACAGAAGCGACAGAGGCGATATCTGCATACATAGAAATCAATGGCTTGTAGAAAAGTTGTCCGGCGTCAGCTTTTGTTCGAAAACTTTGGATCGGGGGGTAGTTTGCGGACGTAGGATTGCTGTTCAATCGAGACGAGAGGAATCGATTTGACTCCAGTTTCAGAGAACCGGCAACTTGCCGGACTCACCGTTCATTTTCAGCGGAGCGGGCACGGCCCTGCTCTGGTTCTTATCCATGGGCTGCTGGGATACTCCTTCAGTTGGAGACACGTCCTCGACCGGTTCGGCGCCGAGAGAGAGGTTTACGCTCTGGACATGCCCGGGTCGGGTTTCTCCGAGTGTTCTGCCTCGCTTGATCCGCGTCTGCCCGCCGCAGCTGAGCGGCTCCTGACGTTTCTCGATATCAACGGGATCACCTCCTGCGATTTGGTGGGTAGCTCATATGGCGGCGCGACCGCGATGTTCCTTACCGCAAAGCATCCCGAACGCATTCGGAGCCTGACCTTAGTCTCTCCTGCCAATCCCTGGTCGCACATTGGACGAAGGCGGCTCGCCCTGCTGCGCCTCCGTACCATCGCCCGTATCTTTCCCGCCATTGCCCGCAAAGTACATCCCCTCCATGGGCTTGCCATTCGTCGAATGTACGGCGACCCTCGCCGGCTGGGCCGGGAGACCTTGCGTGGCTACTCGCTGCCGCTCATGCGAAACGGCGTCTTTGAACACGCGGTTGCAATTACCCGGGGGTGGTATTCGGACATGGCGCAACTGGAAAGCCTGTTGCCCAGCATTTCCGAGATTCCCGTCCTGCTGCTCTGGGGGAGTAAGGATCGTGTGGTAGATCCAGCCTCCGCTCAGATTCTGACCGGCCGTCTAAAAAACAGCCGTCTGGTGATCATCGAAGGGGCTGGCCACCTTCCCTACGAAGAGTGCCCCGAGGAGTTCGTCTCCGTGGTCAGCAAGTTTCTCGACGAGTCCTCGGAGGCGAGGACTCGCCGGGAAGTAACCTGACACAACCCCGCATCGATGCTAGGCTCGGAATAGTTTGGCAGACACTTTGGCCAATTCGCCCACTTTCCGGAGAATCCGAGGGCTCATGCTCTACGTGAGCCATGGAAGTTCGGGCACCTGGCTGCGCTTTTTGGCTGCGGCTTTCGGTCTTGCGCTGGCCTTCGCGGCCGCGATCTTCTCAACCGCGTCTCGTGAGACGGGCAATCTGTTGGCGACCGTCATCCTGGCGTCTATCGCTCTGCTGCTTGCCACACTGGTCGGGCTCGCGACTGTCCCGTATCTGGCCCGGCGGGTCGAAGCCAACCGGGTCCGGGAAGCATTGGATTTCGAGGTCACTCGCTCTGGGGCCATCTACGTTGGAATCGTCGTTGTCATCGGGATCTCCGCGCTGAACACCGGGAACAACCTGCTCTACATCATCGTCGCGATTCTGCTTTCCGCGGTTTTGGTATCGGGCATGGCCTCTACTCTTTGCCTGCGTGGTCTCCAACTTGAACTCCGGATGCCAGAGCACATTTTCGCCAACGCAGAGGTCTACGGCACGATCAATGTGCGCAACCCGCGCAAATGGCTGCCGTCTCTTTCGATTAGCGCTATCCCGGCAGATACGGTGCGGGAGCGGAAGAAATGGAGTTGGGTCGCAACCCGGTTTCCTGTTCCCCCCTGGCGTCCACCAGAGAGACAATGGCTTCAGCTGCCCGATCGAAAGCTTCGCCGCATCTCGATTGAAACGGGCTCAGGGGTATTTCACCAGTCTGCCTACTTCCCGCTGTTACCTCCTGGAACCCAACTGCGAGCAGAGGTAAAACTGAAGTTTCGGCGTCGCGGACGCTATCAGGAACGCTTCAGCCTATCTACGCGTTTCCCGTTCGCTTTCCTAGCCAAAACGCGGAGGGTGGCCCTTGCTCGTGAAGTGCTTATTTATCCAGAGCTTACAAACTCCCAGGAGGTCGTTGAGCTTCTTCCAGTGGTCAGCGGGAAGCGGGAAGCGTATCAGAAGGGATTGGGCTCGGATTTATATCGCATCCGCGAATACCTCCCAGAAGACTCGGCTCGCCATGTGGATTGGAAGGCAACAGCCAAGTCGGGAGCGCTCAAGGTACGGGAGTTTGCACGGGAAGACGAGCGCAGGCTACGAATCGTTTTTGATAACCCCGAGCCCAGGCTGCTCTCTGCCGAAAAGTACGAGCACATGGTTTCCCTTGCCGCCTCGGCCGCCTGGCGGATGGCAGAGCAGGGGGTTTTCCTGTCCTTCGTTTCTCATGAATATGAGGGCGCAGGGGATGTGTTCGGATTTCTAGAGCACCTGGCCACGCTTCAGCCGAAGGCTGGCCCCTCGGTCCTTGAAACCTTGTCCAGTTCGACCGACTACAGCCTCGTCCTCACCGCGCAGAAGCGCGGCTCGATTCCCGCCGCCATGTGGCCGAGTGGTTACTTCCTCTTCGTGGAGTGACCTATGTCCCTCAGTCCCTTGGGCTTGGGAGGTAACCTTTCAATGGTTACTTCGGTTCATTGGCCTTAGGTGACAAAGCTGGTACTTTCCTCACAACAGACGCAAATCGTGCGCCGCAGGTACGAACAATGTCCAGCCCCAAAATCCTACTCGCGCTTTGGATCGCGCAGACAATCATCGAGGTTGTTCTTGCGACGATTCTTTACTGCCGGAAGCTGCATAAGGATTTTCCAGCGTTTTTTCTCTGGATTGTTGTGCAGGTACCAGTTTTCTGCATCCAGTTCCCGATCTACCTGTACGGTCTACCAAGGGCATACTTTTACGTTTATTGGACCTCGACGGCCGTGGATCTGGTGCTTGCTTTCAAGATCATTTATGAGATCTTTCTCGATGTGTTCAAGCCTTACCATGCCCTGAAGGATCTCGGCCACGCCTTGTTCAAGTGGGCAGCGGTAGTCACCGTACTTGTCTCGGTCGTCCTTGTAGCCGTCAGCCCCAATTGGAACGATCCCATCCTAAACAGCATTCTTGTAGTGCAGCGTTGCATCCGGGTGGTGCAGTGTGGACTTGTCATCTTCTTGCTGGCATTCTGCCGCACCCTTGGGGTCAACTGGCGCCGGCTCAGCTTCGGAATCGCGCTGGGCTTTGGTCTAATGGCCGCAAGCGAGTTAGTAACTCTGGCGCTCTTTTCCGGCGGACGGATTAGAGGACCGGTAATGCAATCCTACGAAATCATTGTTTATAACGCAGGGCTGCTCTTGTGGGTGGTCTACGCCCTGTTGAACCGCCGGCGTGACCTGGTTCCAGTTCTCGTACCACAGCGATGGGATGAGGCTCTTGCCGATATCCAACCCGTTCTGTCGGAAGCTGACTCTCTCATTCCCATGTTCGAACACATGGTGGACCAAGCGCTCTCTAAGCGGGACAAAGCTCACGCCTAGCCAGAGTCACACCTAGCTCGAAAAACGCCTTCCCGTTCTGGAAACGGAACGCCTTCCTGTTTTATTCCTGTGTTACTTGACAACTGGGGTTATAATTCCTGCCACTAGGGTTTCCGCTCCCAGGGGACCCGCATGCAAGGAGAAAGTGTATGAAACGTGCGGTCAGGACCTTGGTCCTGGTGGTAGCCGTGGCTTGCACTTGCTTGGCAATGGCTAGACCGATCAGTAACAATACGCAATGGGGGCCAACAACGATTTGTTCGCCATCCAGATGCCCGTAAACAGCAGTTCCTTTTCGATATCATAGGCCCATGTTTTGGGCCTTTTTTTTGTCTCTTTGAACCCCAAATCAGGAAAGAGCTTTAGGAGAGCGTTTGTCCCGGCCTCATCTCACAGACTTCAATGTTCCCCACCAGTTTTTTCAACTCACTCGGACGACCCGTAAGCACCGGGAAAGTCGCAAAGTGCATGGGGATGACCGTCTGAGGCTTGAGCAGATTGCAGGCGTAAGCGGCTTCCCGTGGGCTCATCGTGTAGTGATCGCCGATGGGGAGCATGGCAATCTGCGGCGCATATAGCTCTTGAATGATTGCCATGTCGCCGAAGACGTTTGTGTCGCCGGCGTGGTAAATCTTCACGCCGTTGTCGAACTCAACGACATAACCGCAGGCCTCGCCACCATAAACAAGCTGATCACCATCTTGAATTCCGCAGGAATGGTCCGCATGCACCATGGTGACCTTGATGTCCCCGACCTGTTGGGTGCCGCCTTTGTTCATCTCGGCCAGATTCTTTACTCCCTTTTTCGCAAGCCAGCCGCAAAGCTCGGGAATACCAACCACCCGGGGATTGTGCTTTTTCGCGATTTCGACCGCGTCGCCAATGTGGTCGCCATGGCCATGGGTGATCAGCATGACGTCGAGAGACTTCAGGTTCCTTTCTGATTCCGGGCAAGCCGGGTTGTTCATGACCCAGGGATCGACTAGGACGCTCTTTCCCTTTGGTGTTTGAATGTGGAAAGTAGCGTGTCCAAGCCAGGTAATCTCCAGTCCATTGAGCTTCATTCTTGGTCTCCCATGCCCGGAACATTCTAGTTGTCGGCCCGATTTCGATTCAACGCGGGCGGTTTGGACGGGGCCTCCGGTGTTGGCCGCGCAGCGGCCCGGCAGCCGCAGACGCCGAGATCGTTGGGTTGCGGCTCGAATGGCGTAAGATGTTCGTCCGTGGACGAACTCAAGCTGCTTATTTCCCGCGACCAAATTGCGCAGCGCGTCGTCGAGCTAGCGCGACAAATCACCTCCGACTTCAGAGGCGAACCGGCGCTATTTGTAGGCGTCCTCAAGGGAGCGGCGATCTTCCTGAGCGATCTCGTGCGACACGTGCAGCTCGATGCCACATACGATTTCATCGCCGTCTCGAGCTATGGGAACCCGCGTGGCCCTAAGCAGGAAAGGATCTGGGATTCTACCGGAGAAGTCCGCCTTACCAAAGATGTTGAGCACTCCCTTCGCGACAAGAATGTCGTGCTGGTGGAAGACATTCTCGATACCGGTTTGACATTGAGCTTCCTCAAACGCCTGCTTCTCGGCCACCAACCGCGCCGTTTCTGTGTTGCCGTCCTGCTGGACAAGCCGTCCCGTCGCAAACTGGCGATTAATGCGGACTATGTAGGATTCACGATTCCGGATAAGTTCGTGGTTGGCTATGGGCTGGACTATGCGGAGAAGTACCGTAACTTGCCTGACATAAGAGTGCTGCCGGGCGTAGTGCCGAATGGGATCTAGTCGCGCCGACGGCCAACGAGCCTTTCCCGTTTTCCGCAACTCACGCTGCTATCATTGATCGGTGGAAATGGCGGTCGCAAAATCAGAAGTGCACACGCACGTAGATCCGTTGCTTCTCGAAGTGGCCGACGTGGTCAACACCACGCTCGACCTCGATACCACCCTGCGCCGTGTCGCGGAACTGGTGCGCAAAGTCATTGATTATGAGATCTTCGGCATCCTCCTACTCAACGAAAAGACGCAGGAACTCTACTTTCGATTTAGCGTAGGCCATCAGCGAGAAGTGGCCGAACGCCTGCGCATCAAGCTGGGCGAGGGCGTAACCGGTGCCGCGGCCCAAAAAGGCGAAGCCATTCTTGTCGGCGACGTGACTGCCGATCCACGCTACATCTCGGCTTTGCCGAATGTGCGTTCTGAGCTTGCGGTTCCGCTGATCGTGAAGAACCGCGTCATCGGCGTGATCGACATCGAGTCGCCGCAGCCCAACCACTTCACCGAAGAGCACAAACGGCTGCTCATGCTCATTGGTTCACGAATGGCCATCGGAATCGAGAACGCTCGGCTGTACACGCGCATCAGTCGGCAAGCGCGCACGCTCCTCCTGCTCAACGAAATTGCCCGGGAGTTGACCTCGATTCTGAACCTCGATGAACTCCTGAAGCGGGTGGGCGAGTTGCTCAGTCGGCTCATCGATTTCCAGATGTTCAGCATCCTGCTGCTTGATTCCGCTGGAACCACTCTGCAACACCGCTTCTCTCTCCGCTTCCAGGAGAACATTCAGTTGAAACACGACGTTCCGGTCGGGGAAGGGCTGGTTGGTTATGCAGCGCAGCACAAACAAGCCGTTCTGGTCCGCGATGTCAGGAGGGATGCGCGCTACATCGAGACCAATCCTGAGACACGGTCGGAATTGGCGGTGCCGCTGATTTATAAAGACAACGTGATTGGCGTGCTCGACCTTGAGCACACCAAGCGCGGATTCTTCACCGACGACCATCAGCGCACGATCACGACCCTGGCCGCGCAAATCGCCATAGCCATTGAAAATGCGCGTCTCTACGAACAAGTTGCTCGACAGGAAAAGCGCCTGGAGCGCGATCTAGCAATGGCGCGCGAACTGCAATTTCGCTTGCTGCCGCAGTCGCGCCCCAAGCTGGCGAATCTGGAGATCGCGGCTAAGTTTTCTCCAGCTCGCGCAATTGGCGGCGATTTGTACGACTTCCTTTCTTACTCGAACTCGCGCCTCGCACTCGCGATCGGTGACATCAGCGGCAAAGGTGCGCCAGCCGCAATCTACGCTGCGCTCGTGAGTGGAATTCTTCGCTCGCACGCTCCCATGGAGCCGGGTCCAGCAGAAATGCTTGCCGCCGTGAACTACTCGCTGGCAGAGCGGCGAATCGACGGGCAGTTTGTGTCCCTCATTTATGCGGTTTGGGACGACGAGAGCCGTACTCTGCAGGTTGCAAACTCCGGTCTCCCCCGCCCCGTCTATTGCCACAAAGGCAAACCGCAGTTGATCGAGGCCACGGGTCTGCCGCTCGGTTTGTTCGATGACGCCGAGTATGACGAATTCACCTTTCAAGCGGAGGCGGACGACGTTTTCGTGTTCTTCAGCGATGGCATCCTTGACGCCACGAATAAAGCCGGCGACCTCTTCGGCCGCACCAGGCTGGAGAAGATCATCAACGGCTGCTACGGCAATTCCGCCGAATCCATCGTGAAATCGGTTTTCAAAGCCGCCGCAGAGCACGCCAAGGGGGTCGAAACGTTTGACGATCAGACGGTCGTGGCCATCAAGGTGAAAGGGAGTACGTCGAAGCGCAAGTGAGCGAACTTCATCATCGGCCTCCCGGCTTTCTCTACAGCTCTGCCCGAACAACGCGAGAACTGCGGTGCGAGCGTGTGCCGCTTGCGACACTGGCAAAGCGGTTTGGTACACCTTTGTACGTCTATTCGGCGGGCATGATTCGCGACCGCGTAGAAGCCTTTCAAACGGCCTTTGTCGCGCAGGATTATGCAATCTGCTATTCGGTCAAGGCGAATTCGAATTTAGGTATCCTGAGGCTGCTAGCATCGCTCGGCTGCGGATTTGACGTGGTCTCCGGAGGTGAGTTGCAGCGCGTCGCTCGCCTGGGTCGGAGTGCTACCAAGACCATCGTCTTCTCCGGCGTCGGTAAGACCGTAGCCGAAATGGAAACCGCGTTGAGAGTTGGCATTCTGCTCTTCAACCTGGAGAGCGCGTCAGAACTGGATTCGCTGGCTCGTACCGCAATCCGACTTAAGCGGAACGCGCGAGTCGCCATACGGGTAAACCCAGATGTTCCCGCCGACACCCATCCATACATTTCGACCGGATTGCACAAGCATAAGTTCGGGGTGCCCATTGCGGAGGCACGCGAACTGTACCGGCGGATCGCGAAAGCGAAATATCTGCAAGTTGCCGGCGTAAGCGCACACATCGGATCGCAAATACGAGATTTCTCCTCATTTCGTGAGGCCATGGAACGCGTGGCCGAGCTCGTTCGCCAGCTCCGGCATGATGGACATCAAATTCAGTTTGTGGATGCCGGCGGCGGCATGGGAATCAATTACGGCGATGGGTCCGAGGACTTTCGCAGTCTGGCGGCGGAATATTCGAAAGCCGTGACCGGCCCCTTGCAAGGACTTGGAGTCAAGCTACTGCTCGAGCCTGGCCGAGCAATCGTGGGCCCCGCAGGCGTGCTGCTGACGCGCGTGATCTACAGGAAAACCAACGGCGAAAGAAAATTCGTGATCGTCGATGCGGCCATGAACGACTTGATTCGTCCCTCGCTTTACCAAGCTCACCATCAGATTGTGCCGGTGTCGTTAACCCACTCAGAAATCGAAGTCGTGGATATCGTCGGTCCAATCTGTGAGTCTGGAGACTTCTTCGCTCGCGACCGCGAACTGTCAGTCACGAAAGAAGGCGACCTACTCGCCATCCTTGACGCCGGTGCGTACGGCATGGTGCTCGCCTCAAACTACAACACACGCCCCCGTCCGGCAGAGGTCCTCATCGGCGGTAAGTCCGTCAAGGTCATTCGCAAACGCGAGACCGCGGCCGATCTAATGCAAGCAGAGCTGTAACCGCCTGGAGGCAGGCCGCGAGGAACATCGAGACCCCGGAGGCTTTGCAGTTAGCGCGGAGACTCCCGATTCGCGCGAGAAATGATCCCCTTGCTTGCAAGCCCACAACCGGCATGATCGACACTGCCCTGTTTGACCAGGGGAGACAAAGGGAAGACGCAATTGGCCGCGGAAGCCGGTCCGAGTCAATACGGAACTTCGTTGGTGGGCCGGTGGGACGCGTTCTCGTAATCGTCTGAGGTCACGCGATAACATCGCAACCGGGCTTGTCTACGCTCCAGGTCAGCAATAGGAGAGTCGGCAGCGTATTTGAATTGCGTGCTCGGAGCGCCCGACCTACGCTGCAATTCCCGCACTTGCCAGAGCGTCTCATCGCAAGTCGCATCGCGAGTCGCCTGCACTCGATGCACGAGAGAATAGCTCAATCCAAAGGACGAGAGCGGGTTTTGATAGGGAAGAAAGTCATAGATCAACTTCACGAATCGCGATTCATTTTTAGCCAGCTCCTGCTCCGCAATGAGAACTTCGTCGTTAGCGAAGAACGAAGTGCGGGGGTAGGCAATTTCAACCGCGATCAACCGCACCTCGATCGGTTCCTTTCGGGGCGCGGGCCAGCGGGATTGGCCGTGAGCAGCAGAGATGCTGCCGGCACACACCAATCCGGCCAAGACTAAGGCGCTGAGTACACTCCGGGTAGTCATGGCTTACGCTGTATGTCTTCGATGCACCGGACCGGGAGTAGGCTACCTGTGCATTATGTCGAAGGTTTTCAGACCGCGGCATTATTACATGAATCGCAGGCTCGAGTTTGTGAAGGGAATGTAAAATCCTGCGTGGTATAATCTTAATTCGCCTGCTCGATTCCAAGGCAAGCGAGGCGTCCCATGGCCGTCTCCTATACGGGCGATTCCTGATCCCGAATCAGCGCAATTTTGCCGGGTCTCCGGCTCACACAAGTTGAATGAAGGCGAGGTATAACCATGTCTGGCCATTCAAAATGGGCCACAATCAAGCATAAAAAGGGCGCGCTGGACGCCAAGCGCGGCAAGATTTTTACCCGCCTCATCAAGGAAATCACCATCGCCGCTAAAAATGGCGGTGGGGATCCCGACTCCAACCCGCGCCTGCGCACGGCGATTGCTGCAGCCAAGGCTGAGAATATGCCGGCCGATAACATCAAGCGCGCGGTGCAGCGTGGTACCGGCGAATTGCCCGGAGCAACTTACGAGGAGTTCACGCTAGAGGGCTACGGCCCGGGCGGTGTTGCGGTCATGCTGGACATCAACACCGACAATCGCAATCGCACGGTCAGCGAGATTCGCCACGCCTTCGGCAAGAATGGCGGCAACATGGCCGAAGCCGGGGCGGTTTCGTGGATGTTCCACAAAAAAGGCGATATTGTTGTTCCGAAAAGCCTCGCCAGCGAAGACGATCTCATGGGCATCGTGCTCGAAGCCGGCGCGGACGACCTGCGTGACGATGGCGAGAATTGGGAGGTGGTCACCGACCCAGCGTCGTTCGAGGCCGTCGTCGAGGCGGTGAAAAAAGCCGGTATTACTCCGACATCCGCCGAAGTCGCGATGATTCCGCAGAACTACATCAAGCTCGAAGGCCAGCAGGCGACCACCATGATCCGCCTGGTCGAAGCCCTCGAAGAGCACGACGACGTACAGAACGTGCACGCGAACTTTGACATTGACGCGAAGCTCTTAGAGGAAGTCGCTGGATAGCTTTCACGATTGGATTTCAGCCCAGGACTCGCTCCTGGGCTTTTGTTTTTGCTCAATGCGTTGCGGCGCGCACGTTGACAATGATCCTGCGATACGACGTCAACTGCGGCGTGCCCTCGTCGGTCACGGCCAGGATCACGTGGACGACGCCGTTTCCCTTGCACGGCACGACCCCCGCCAGCCATGCGGAACGACAAACCGCGGTGGGCGTGACCACGGCCTTTGCCCTATCCGCACCGTCAATCTTCACATCTGACAAATTGGTCTCCGTGCCACCTGCCTCGGGATAGACAAACCACTTGAAATGCAGCCTTTGATTGTCAGGATCGCTGCTGCGACTGGCGTCAAGGACGAGCGGCTTGCCGACCTCAGAGTCAATCTCAATCGGAGCGGTTCCCACCTGCCCATTCACGTCGACGACCGGATTGTGATTTGCATGCGCGAAATGCTTGATCGTCCAGTCCATGCGCGCGGCGAAGTCGTTCTGGTAGGCGTCGCGCCAGCGCCAAATCGTGGCCTGATCTGAGGTGTGCTGCTCGCCGTCCACGCCAGTTACAGTGTCTTGCGACGCTTTCGTGCGGAAGAACTCATCCCCTCCTTGCGTCCAAATCGGGTGCGTCTCACCGTAGGGCTGCCGATACACATAACGGCCGCCCCAGCCTCCCCAGTCGGGCCGGCGATAAGCATTCAAGCCGTTGTCGACCAGTCCGAGAAACGAAGGCGTATCGCCTTCCATGATGAATAGAAACTTGGGATAGAGCTTTCCGAGTGGGCCCTTGCGAACGTTCGCGTCGAGCCACTCGTTTGTAACCAGAGTAGTGTTTGCACCCGCACAATTGCGGTAATAGGCGTCACCGCTGATGCCAGTCCAAGTTGCGTATGAGTATTCCTCGCCATTCGGCGGTGATGGCCGGACGATGTAGAACAGGTTGGGGAACTCTCGGCGCAACCAGGGGCCCGCGTCGTCCTGGTCGTTGATGGAATAAACCCGCAGCTTGCTAACGAACTTTTCAACGTCGTCGACCTTGCGAGTGGCACGAAGCTGCAGCAGCGCTTGCGCCAGAGTGTTCGCCCCTCCCCAGATGCTGATCCAGAGGGGGCGCGGGTCATTGCGATCTGCAGCCCGGATAATCGCCTCGGCGCCAGGCGACATTTTCTCCGATCCGGTCGCGGCCATCCCATACCCTGGCTGGCCGCTGAAAACTTGCGCGTGCAGATACTCGGCCGTAGGCCACCCTTTTGCGTGCTGCAGTAGGTTAGGCCTAACCTCGCCATAAGTGTCGATCAGCTGGTGCATGGTCTCGGGATGCGACGCTGCCTTCTGCCAGGTAGAGGTTGATGCAATCAGCGCCTCGACTTCGAATTGGTTGGAGTAGAGGAGAAAGCGGACGAGCGACATCTGATCGTCGGGTTCGTTTCCAATGTCGCTGATCACGATCACGCGTGGACGGCCGGGGAAACCATCGACTTGGGTGGGAGCAGGTTTCTGTGCGGAAGCCCACAAGCAGCAGCTCGTAAGGAACAACACCAGGGTCCATTCGCAACTCCGTTCGCGGTGTGAGGCGGCATTCATCTGGTCAGACCAGCAAGAGATTTTAACCGCAAAGCTCGCCGGGATACCGAAAGGCAGCAAGGAACCTCTCTCGATCTGGTGTTCTCGGTGGTAAATCTTCTGCGACCTTGCGGCTAACTGCTTTTGACTTTCCTTCCCGCATCCATCGCGCGACTGGCCAAATACCCTGTAGTGAAAGTGATGGTGGTTCCAATCGCAACCCACCAGGTCCAAGGCACATGACTGAACTGCCACAGGTAAATCTCCGAACTGAACCCGATAAACATTCCAATCATGGCGCCGATTTCCTGCGCACGCTCTGTCAGTACGCCCAAAAGGAAAACGCCCAGCAGTGCTCCGTAGGCGATCGAGGCAATCTGCAGGCCCACCTCAACCACACTCGGTATGCGATTGAGGCAAAGCAGCGCGAGCACGAACAGGACGCAAGCCCAAAAGACCGTCGCGAAACGGGAGACTCGGAGCCGGTCGTGCTCATCGGTGTGGGGGCGCAGACGCAGGTAGAAGTCGAGAATTGTGCTCGATGAAAGCGAGTTCAGCGCCGCGCTAAGGTTCGACATGGCGGCCGCTAGGATTGCCGCAATCAGCAAGCCTGAAATCCCGTGCGGCATGCGGGTCACAATGAATGTGGGGAAAATTCTGTCGTGGGTTCCGAATTGGGTCGACGGAACCATGTAGTAGGCAAAGAGCATGACGCCGACGATCAGAAATAGCGCAAACTGCAGGAAGATGCCTATGCCGCTAGCGAGCAGCGCGGCTACTGATTGCTTTTCCGTACGCGCGGCCAGCAGCCGCTGGACGATCAACTGATCCGTGCCGTGGCTTGCCGTTGTGAGGAACGCTCCGCCGATCAGTCCTGCCCAGAAGGTGTACGGCTGCCAGAATGTGGGGGTGAAGTCGAAAACCTGCAGTTTCCCTGCCGAGTTTGCCAGGTCGTGGATGTGGGTCCAACCCCCAGGCACGAAATGCAAGATGGTGACGACCCCAAGGATGGTTCCGCCTACGTAGATCACCGTCTGGATAACGTCGGTCCAGATCACCGCGGCAAGTCCGCCTTCGAAGGTGTAGATCAGGGTCAACAATGTGATCAGCGCGATCGAGGTCAGCTCGCCCGTGCCAAGAGCAATGGAGACAACAATCGAGACCGCATACACGCGAACCCCTTCTGCGGCAGCGCGAGTGAGTAAAAACAACCCTGAGGTCAATAGTCGCAAGTTCGGCCCGAAACGCTTCTCGATCAGCTGATATGCGGTGTACAGGTCTCCGCGGAAATAATGCGGCAGGAGCACGAAGCTGATGATCACGCGCCCGAGGACATATCCCATCACCACCTGAAGGAATGTCAGATTGCCGTCGTATGCGACACCAGGGATGCTGATAATGGTGAGCGTACTCGTTTCTGCCGCGACGATCGACAAAGCAATGGCCCACCAGGGGATATCGCGCCCCGCCAGAAAGTAGTCACGCAGGGTACGCTGCCGCTTGCGGAAGCGGATTCCAAACAACGTGATGCCGACGAGATAGACGGCAATGATCGCGAAATCGAAACGGGAGAGTCCCATGTGCTTGCATCAGCGTAGCGCGTATAGCATTCGATCTGTGGGGTTGCGTTGAGGGGTATCCGAAGAGTGATCAGTCGGTCGCAGCCCCCTACCCGCCATTTGGACGAAGGGTGGGGCTGCCTGGACCGACGCCGAACCGCCACGAGCCAAGGTTCGCTTCCACTACACTACAGACATGCCTGTTTCCGTGGTCCGGCTGCGTCGATGGCTGGTCATTGCGATGATTGTCGTGTGCGTGATGGTGGGCGGGTCGTATCTGTACTTGCGACATCGAGTTACCAACGCTCTCAAGCAGGTTCCGGGGAAGATCGGCATCGAGATCCAGCAGAGCGCCCAACAGTTCACCATTTCAAAGTCCGAGCAGGGGCGGACGATCTTCAAACTGCAGGCTGGGAAGGCGGTGCAGTTCAAGCAAGGAGGCCGCGCCGAGCTGCACGATGTAACGATCACGCTTTACGGGCATGACTCGTCGCGCTTCGATCAGGTGTACGGCGAGGCGTTTGACTATGATCCGCAGTCGGGGAACGTAACCAGTAATGGCGAGGTCTCGATTGACCTGCAATCGAACCCTCAGGGGATACTGCATCCCGACCAAACCATGCCTCATGAATTGAAGAACCCAATTCACCTCAAGACCAGCAATGTGGTGTTCAACAAGAACAGCGGGGACGCATGGACCCCCGCAGCAATTGAGTTCCGTGTGCCGCAGGCGAGTGGTTCAGCGGTGGGAGCGCGATACCTGGCCAAAGAAACGGCGCTCACCCTGGAATCGCAGATCAGGATCGTGATGACGGGAGCGACGCCGGGGACGATCTTTGCCGACCGCGCGCTGTTGCAAAAAGCACCGCGAGAAATTGTGCTCAAGCATCCCCGTGGCCAGACTCCGGTGCAGCAGGCACAGGCGGAAGAGCTGACGCTCTTCCTGAACGAAGACAACACCTTGAATCATGCCGTCGCGACTGGAGGCGTGAAGATGACGGCCCGCGATCTGGCGGGCGAGCCTGCCCGTGCAGAGCGAACAAGAGCTTCAGGAGTTCGCTCCCGGCAGGCGGCCCCTGCCTGGTCTGAGGTCACCGCACAGCGACTCGATGTGAACATGCAGCCAGATGGCGATGTGAAGGACGCGGTTTTCTCCGGCAACGTGGAGTTTCATAGCACGGGGGCACAAAGTCTTTCCGGTTCCGCCGCCCAGGCGATCATGAGTTTTGGCCGCGGAAACGCATTGAACAAGGTGCACGCGGATGGCGGCGTGAAACTCGTGCAGGTGGCTTCCGGAGATTCCCCTCAGAATCAAACCGCCACGCAGGACTTGGAGATCGCCTCCCCGGCTATGGAATTCTTTGTTGTTGATCAAAAGCTGGCCCATGCCGAGACCATTGGCGCCCCAGAAATCGTGCTGTCGCCCGCTACCGCCAAGCTTCAAACGTCAACCAGCGGACTGGCGGCACCCGCCTCGCCGACCGTTTCTACTCGCATTACCGCAGACAAGTTTGTGGCCAAGTTCGATTCACTCGGTCAGCTCTCGAACGTTCACGGCACCGCTAATGCTCGCGTGGTTTCACCAACGCCACCCCAGAATGGCGTGACCCAGGCTGAGCGCATCACCACCAGCGACACCATCGATGCATTCTTGCGTCCGGGAACTGGAGTCGATTCGGTTGTGCAACAGGGCCACTTCGCCTATCGCTCGGGAAGCCAACAGGCTTTCGCCGGGTCTGCTCGCTACACATCCGGAGATCAGATGTTGGTGCTCAGCGGATCACCGCGAATCATCGACGCAGGAATGGAGACCACCGCGCGTGTAGTTCGCCTGAACCGCGCGACAGGCGACGGCTTTGCGCAGGGAGACGTGAAGACCAGTTATAGCGATCTGAAGCCACAGGCAGGCGGAGCTCTGCTCGCAACCTCTGATCCAGTGCACGTGACCGCGGAGTACATGGCTGCACGTGCAAATCCCCCACTGGCAACCTATACCGGCAACGCGCGCCTGTGGCAGAACGCCAACGTAATCGAGGCTCCCTCGATCCAATTTCAGAAAGAGCAGCGAAGCGTAGTCGCCGGCTCCTCCGGGGACCACAAGGTCTCAACCGTGCTGATTGGGACAGATCAGAAGGGCAATGCCAATCCGGTAACGGTCACGTCAGCGAGGCTCGTCTACAAGGATTCCGATCGTAAGGCGTACTTCGATGGCGGGGTTACCGTGAGGGGCTCTGACATGACGATCACAGCCCGGCAGATGGACGTATTCCTTGCGCAAGCGTCTCCGATCGCGAACGGACGCACGTCCTCCTCCGTGCAAGACGGGAACAGCGTGAATCGACCTGCAGTCGCGGGCTCTGCACCCGCCGAGCCGCCCCTCTCGCCCGCCCGTCTCGACAAAATCGTCGCCACCGGCTCTGTCGTGATCACCGAACCGAAACGCCGCGCGACAGGCGAGAACCTTACCTATACAGCATCGGATGATAAGTTTGTGCTAACCGGCGGACCGCCTAGCATTTTTGATGCCGAACATGGCAAGATTACCGCCGTTTCGTTGACTTTGTTTAGGCGCGATGGTAGGGTCGTGGTTGAAGGTGACAAGAGCTCGCCAGCTGTCACTGAGACCAAAGTGGTTCGCTAAATGCAAACTCTGGCCGCCGAAGAAATACGTAAGTCCTATCGGGCGCGTCAGGTTGTAAACGGCGTTAGTCTCAGCGTAAGTCAAGGCGAAGTTGTTGGATTGTTAGGGCCTAACGGAGCCGGCAAGACCACCACCTTTTATACGATCGTCGGCCTGATACCGCCCGACACAGGTCGAGTCCTCATCAATGAGGATGAGATCACCGATGTGCCCATGTACCGACGGGCGCGGCAGTTCGGGATCAGCTATCTCCCCCAAGAGGCGTCGGTTTTCCGAAAGCTCACGGTCGAGGAGAACATTCTCGCCGTGCTGGAGGCCCAGCCTCTCTCCGGGCATGAGCGCCGCGAGACCATGGAACAGCTGATCGATCAGTTGGGGCTAGAGCACATTCGCCTGAACCGAGGGTACGCGTTGTCCGGTGGCGAACGAAGACGAGTCGAGATCGCGAGGGCAATGTGCATCCAGCCCAAGTTCATCCTGCTGGATGAGCCGTTTTCGGGGATTGACCCGATCGCGGTGCTGGATCTGCAGAAGATCATCAGCAATATGAAAGCCAGCGGGATCGGCGTGCTCATTACGGACCACAATGTGCGCGAAACGCTGTCAGTAACCGACAGGGCGTACATCATCAACGAGGGCAAGATTTTCCGGCACGGAACTCCGGAGCAGTTGGGCAACGACTCGGAGGTGAGAAGGGTGTATTTAGGGGAGAGTTTTAGCTTGGTCTAAGGCAAGTCGTTGGTCCTCGGGCGTGGTCGTTCGCGAAATCGGCGGTGAGCTAGAACAATGGACCGCGCAACCTGAGCGCCAATCAGCGACCAAACAATCTTATGGTTCTTCTGCAGCCCAAACTTCACCTGAAAGTCTCGCAACGCCAGATCCTCACTCCTGGCCTGGTGCAGATGGTCAGTGTGCTTGCGCTCAACAAGCTTGAGCTCAAGGACATGATCAACGCCGAGATGGTGGAGAATCCGGTCCTTGAGGAGCTCGAGGATTCGGTTCCGTTGATCGACGACGTTGGCCGTCGTGAAGAAGAGCGCGAGCGCGTTTCAACCGTCTCCGAAGAAGCGCCGACCCCGACCAGCGAAGAAAAGAAAGATCCCTTCGAGGAGATCGACTTTGGGTCATTCTTCAAGGACTACCTGGATCCTGGCTTTCGTAGCCCCAGCGACTTCGAAGAAATCGAGCGACCATCTTTCGAGAACTTCCTTTCCAAGCCCAGCACCCTGACCGATCACCTGATGTGGCAGTTGGGCTCGATTTCGACTCGACCTCCGGTACGCGAAGCCGCCGAACTGATAATTGGCAATCTGAACGAAGACGGATATCTTATCGCGAGCGACGAAGAGCTACTGGGCGAAGTCGCCCCTGCCTCGCCTGCAGAGGATGCAGCGAAGACCGAGCACCTGGTTCAGGAAGCAACCGCACTGGGTATCGGCGAGTCGAAAGCTTCCGGAGATCCTGCAGAAATTCTCGATACTCCTTTCGGAGCAGACGACGCAGGAACGGCAGCAGCTCTTTCGGCAATCGAAGACGGCGACGTGCTACTGAGTTCCTCTGCCTTCAGCGCAAATGGCGACTCGGCACACGAGACCACCGCCTCGCGAGCAACGCAACCAGCGGTTGCACCACCCCTGCCAGTGAAAGCGCCCGCCGCATCGAGCAACGGCACGCGTCCCACCTACAAACCCAGCTTCACCCGCGATGATCTTCAGGAAGCAATCGAAGTCATTCGGCAGCTTGATCCCCCGGGTGTTGCCTGCCGCAATCTGCGCGAATGCCTGCTTTATCAGTTGCGCTATCATCAGGCGCAATACGAGCGAAACGGCAGTGGAAACGGCACCGGGCAGACGCTGACAGACGCAATCTCCATTGTCGATCAGCACTTGAGAGCGCTGCAGAACAAGCAGCACAAGGAGATTGCAAAGGCGATCAACCGCCCGATTGAGGCGATCCAGACTGCGCTCGATTACATCCGTACGCTCGATCCCCGGCCGGGCCTGCGCTACAACAAAGTACAGGCGAGACTCATCGAGCCAGATGTGGCGTTCGTGAAGCACGGCGATGAGTGGATCGTTGTGATGAACGACGACGATGTTCCGACCCTTCGGCTGAACCCGTCCTATCGCAAGCTACTCAGCAAGGAAGGGAACGATCGCGATACGCGCAACTACGTCAAAGAACGATTCAAGAGCGCGGTGCAGCTGATCAAGAATATCGAACAGCGCAAGCAGACCATCATGAAGGTCTGCTACACCATCGTTGCGCGCCAGCAGGATTTCCTGGAGCGGGGCATCGACCAGCTCAAACCGATGATGATCAAAGAAGTCGCCGAGGAGATCGGCGTCCATCCTTCCACGGTGAGCCGAGCCGTCGCGAATAAGTACGCGCATACGCCGCAGGGCGTCTTCGAATTGCGCTACTTCTTCAGCGAGAGCGTCAACGGTCCCGAAGGAAGTGGCACTTCACTGCTCATCTTGAAACGGCGAGTGAAGAAGCTGATCGAAGAGGAAGACCCGATTAAGCCGCTCACCGACGATCAGATCACAAAGATTTTGCAGTCGCAGGGGATTCAGGTCACTCGCCGTACGGTTGCGAAATACAGGGAAGACATGAAGATACCCAGTACGCATCAGAGGAGAGTAAAGAAATAGTCCTTGGCCGTTGTTTGCAGTGCCGGTTGTACATGCCTCACCCCGGAGGTTGCGTAATGAACGTGGAATACACTGGCAGGCACTACGAAGTAACTCCCGCAAACCGTAAAGACGTAGAGGCTGGTCTAACCAAGATCCGCAAAATCCTCCGCAACACGTTCGACACCAAGGTAATCCTCGCCGTCGAAAAACGCCGCCATAAAGCGGAAATTACCTTGGCATCGCGCGTGGGGCCATTGGTCGGTCTTGCCGAAGCTGGCGACATGAAGGCCGCGATCGGTGAAGCCCTCGAGCATCTTGAGAAGCAGGCGCTTCGGAACAAAACCCGCATTATTACAAAGAAGCGCCGCCACAACGGCAAGAATGGAAAGTGGAACGGAGAGGGCGAACCCATGCCCACGGCGAAGGCGGCAGCAGCTAGCGGATCAGGCCAAGCACCCACGGCTACGATGGTGGTGCACAAGTTCCCGGCCGTGGCGAAGTCAACCGAGGTCCATCTGGTACGCACTGATGAGGCCGTTGCCCTACGCCCGATGACGCTGGAAGAAGCGATTAAGGAAGCTCATTTCCGCGATCGAGATGTGTTTGTCTTCCGCGATCCCAAGGGGAAGCTGATGGTGCTTCATCGCACGCGCGATGGCAGGATGGAGTTGATTGAAGCGCCGTAAACAGCAACTGTTTCGTTGTCAGTCGCAGTGGCCATAGGACAAAAATAGTGGCCTAGGTTTTTCCAGCCCGCGGCCATCGCCTCGGCCACTTCTAAATCTCGCCCTCGTCGTTTCTCTCGCTCTTGGCCGGGCTCATGGCTCGTCCGTCGTTTGCGTGGCGCACCTCAATAGATCCGTTCACATTGCTCAGACGGATGTGTGTGCCTCCACCGCCGAGGGTTCCGTGCAGGTCGTGCCCGATCATGTGATTGCTGGAATGCAGGCCGAACTCGTTCGAAATCTGTCCGTGAACAGAAGTCGCTTCGAGGCTGGCCTTTGCGTCGGAAGGCAGGGTGAGTTCCATGCGTCCATTGACCGATTCGAGATCGATACTTTCCCCTGGCATGCGGTCGAACCGAGCCTCCAGCGCACCGTTTACCGTCGACAGCTTTGTTCTATTGGTTAATCCATGGGCAACCAGCTTCCCGTTTATGCATTCCGCTCGAACTTCCCCCAACACTCCCGTCACGTCTAGCTGGCCATTGATCAGCTGAACCTCGTCGAGGCGCGCATTGCGAGGAACTGTGATGGTGTATTCCACACTCGAGCGGTGACCGTTGTCGTAGGAGTCCTCTTGGGAGCGGTATTCGGTGGAGATGGAAATGGAATCAGGATGGGCGTTGACTCGAATCTCCGTGCTCTTGAGGCCGTCTTCATCGTCCGCGCGCTTTACCGCATCAACCTTGACCTCGTTCCGGTCCCAAGCCAAGATGTGTGCCGCCCCATTAATGTTTTTGAGCGAGAGCTGGCCATCTGCCGTCAGAGCATACGTCTGGTGAAATTCTTCTTTCACCCAATCGCGATCCTCAGCGTGCGCGAGGGTGGCATTGAGCGCCAAGGCCGTCAGCACCCCAAGCACCGCGCCCAACCAGGTTGCTAGATTCCGTTTATTCTGCATCGCCGTTCTCCTGGATGTTCTTTAGACGGACGCGTCAGGAATTGGTTAGCCACGCTTGTGCAGATCGGGAAGATGGCAAGAACGGGAGCTACTCGTCGCGATGAACAGTTTTCGGCGAAAATGCCGGAAGACAAACGGCAACATACTCGGCGCCGCCCGACGCAGGCGTTGAGTACTGGACCCACTCACCGGGATTTGTGATCACAGCTTGCCCGGCATGCACATCGAGACTTCCGCCCTTGTGCTGGACTCTCAGAAGGCCCTGCAGCACGAGTGTGAACTCGACGAATTCCGGCGTTTGTCCCGGCTCAACCCAACCTTCCGGGCTGCGCATGTGTGCAACACTGGCCGTCGAGGTTCCACTGTTCACGCGGCCAATGTATTCGTCGATGATTTTGGGCCTATTTCCCGCCGCTTCGATCCGAGTCGGCTGCGCGATAAGAGTCGGCATCCCAAGAACTATAGCAGTCTGTTTACGCCAGGCTGCCACAAATCGTTCCCAATTTTGAAGCTCAGGGCGCACGTCCTCGCGCTTAGCGTCAGCCCAGAAATTTCGAATACTCTGGCCTCCACTATCAAGGGATGGACCCTCGGCTACGATTGTCCGCCCTTTCGCGGAAGGTCAGTAACCCTGCGCTTTCGCCGCCTGGCTTCTCGGACTGGACCTGTTGACCAGCTCCTCCAGCGCAGGCAGAGACTTCGGCACGGTGAGCGTTTTTTCCGCAGGAATCGTCCCCGTCCGCATGGCGTGGGTCAGCATCTGGATTGCGCGATCGGTATTCGGAGGTACAAGCACAGTGGCAGTCAACAACCCTTTCTGCAGCCACTCCTGTCCGGTTGTGCGAACGCCATCGATGCCGATGTAGGGCACACCAGTAAATCTCTGGCGAACGTCTGGATCCGCAATCTCCTGAAATGCCTTGCGGACTCCGATGGCCATTGCATCATTCTGCGAAACGATCACATCCAGTTGCGTCTGCAGGGAAGTCGAAAGTTTCAACCACGACCCAATGGCTTTATACGCACCGGCTTCGGTCCAGTTCCCTTTCATCATTTTCACCTGCACGCCGACGGGTTTGGTGTCGTACAGCCCGGCCATACGCTGCTTGGCTGCGGTGGACTCGGCCGGACCTTGCATCAGGAGAATGGAGCCTCCCCTGGGCAGTAACGCAGCCACTTGTTTGCCTTGAATGCGTCCAATCTCTTCGTGGTCCGAAGTTACGGAGAAGATGGGGACCTTGTAAGCGCGGCGCAGATCGGCGAGATACTCGACCTCCCGATTCATCACCACCCAAGCAATGCCAGCTGCCGCCGCAGCTCTGGCTACCTGCGGAAACCCAGTACCACCCGCCGGTTCGAAGATGAGTCCATCCGGGTGTCCAGCGTTCGACTGAATGATCTGAAGCAACTGCTGACTCTGTTGGATACCATCGTTGTCGGCGTAAAGGATCTCGATGTCAACGCCAAGGCGGTTGGCAGCCTGCTGCGCGGCTGCAGCTTGCTCCATCTGAAAGTCGTTGTCGTGCGTTGTGAGTGAAACCACGAACCGCAGCTTCTTCATAGGTGCAGTCCCCTCGGTGTCCTAATTTTTAACCGCATTTTCATGAAGCCCAAGCTGACGGTAGTAACCACTCGAGGGGTACAGGCGGAGCCCTTTGCGAACCGATAGGGACAACCGGGGGCGGCCTAGGGGTCGTTTAGGTGCTAGAATTCGCCGCTGAGGTAATGCATGGTTCGTCCTGTCATGGTTCTATCGGTCGTCCTTCTTTCGTTACCCGCATGGGCTCAACAGAAACTCTCCGTGCATTGGGAGGAACTCACGGCTCCCGACTTTGCCCAGGGCATTTCCCGCTCCGGCGGCACTTGCCTGCTTCCTTTCGGCATCCTGGAAAAGCACGGGCCTCACCTTCCTTTGGGGGCCGACCTGCTCGACGCGCGCTACGCGGCCCTCCACGCCGCGGAACAAGAGTACGCCATCGTTTTTCCCGAGTACTATTTTGGCCAGATTTTCGAAGCCAAGCACCAGCCCGGCACCATCGCGTACAGCGCGCGCGTGCAGCTTGAGCTTCTGCAGGAAACCACCGACGAGATGGCACGCAACGGTTGCAAAAAGGTGATCATCGTCAACGGACATGGCGGCAACGAGCACCTGCTCCCCTACTTCGCCCAAAGCCAGCTCGACCTTGCCCATGACTACGTCGTCTACGTTCTTGGCTCCGTGGAAACCCCACCCGGTGGTCCTCAGAAAAAGACTTCAGTGGACATGCACGCCGGCGAGTCCGAAACTTCCACAATGTTGATCACCCGACCCGACCTCGTGCACATGGATCGCGCCGCCTCCCAGTCGGGAGCGGACCAAGCCCGCCTTCATCTCCCCGAGAACCTTTACACTGCTATCTGGTGGTACGCGCGATTTCCGAATCATTATTCAGGCGAAGGCGCAGCGGCCACACGCGAACTCGGTCAATACGGGATGGACAACTGGATCAAGGCAATCGTGGAATCTATCAAGGCGGTTAAGGCCGATCAGAACAGTCTTAGGCTTCAGAATGAGTTCTTCGAACAGGCCAAACATCCGCTCGATACCAAACAATAGTCTCCGGAGAAGGAATGTCGAGCCACGCAGCCACTTTGAACAATGCCGCTCCGCTGAAGGAGCACGCCGTGTCGGCCCCTCGGCGCTTGATGTCCCTCGATTTGTTTCGCGGCTTAACCATCGCGTTGATGATCCTGGTCAACGATCCCGGGGATGGGTCCTCCGCATACGCGCCTCTGAAACACGCCGCCTGGAACGGCTGGACACCCACTGACTTGGTCTTTCCGTCGTTCGTTTTCATCGTTGGGGTAGCTATGGCGTTTTCTCTTACCTCACGTCTCGAACGCGGTGAGTCGCGCGGGAAGCTGCTGGGGCACGTGCTTTGGCGGGGGCTCATACTATTCTGTCTCGGTCTTTTCATCAACGGGTTCCCTACTCGATTTGATCCTGCGCATCTTCGCATCTACGGGGTCTTGCAGCGGATCTCGATCTGCTATGTCCTTTCATCCATCCTCGAGCTATGGACCGGCTGGCGAACGCAGCTCGCCATTGCAGTCTCATGCTTGGCGGCTTACTGGGTCTTAATGCGACACGTCGCCGTTCCCGGCTACGGAGTTCCCGGGCATGACATTCCATTGCTCGATCCGGATCGCAATCTGGTGGCATGGCTCGACCGCAAGCTGCTCTTGGGACACTTGTACGAGCGCGTTCGTGATCCGGAAGGCCTGCTGAGCACGATTCCCGCGCTAAGCAGTTGCCTGCTTGGACTTCTCACCGGCAAGTGGTTGCGGTCCTCGAGAACAGGTCGCACCAAAGCCCTCGGCTTGGCGGTGGCGGGCATTGTTCTCATTGTGCTCGGGCGCACCTGGCATTTTTGGTTTCCCATCAACAAGAAATTGTGGACGAGCTCGTTTGTCCTGTTCACCGCCGGTATCGCTCTAGTCTGCCTTGCTCTCTGCTATTGGCTGGCCGACCTGAACCAGTTCCGTCGCATATGGACAAAGCCGATCCTGGTTTTCGGAATGAATGCCATCGCCGCCTACGTCTTTTCGGAAATATTGGCTGCTTCCTTCTATGCCATAAAAATCGGCCCCGCCGGGCACTCCGTGAGCTTGCAGGACTATCTCTACACCCATCTGTTCGCGCCGTGGGCCACTCCCGCCAATGCTTCCCTGGCATACTCGCTGGCCTACGTCCTTCTATGCTGGGTAGTGATGGCGGTTCTGTACCGGCGTAAAGTCTTCCTCAAGATCTGAAGGTTGCCCCCCAAAAGAGTCCATCCCCCGGAGGCATGCCGCTCACCTATCCTGTGATCACGGGCTGGAAAGACGGGGATCGTGCGTCGCAGCGGCTGTTTTCTTGTGGTTGTCTGCGTGTTCCCTGCCTCCCTCGGTGAAATCTCCTCCTCCTTACTTTCGTACACCGTCCTATAGGACAGTAGCCTTGGGTACCCTTGTCCGAAAGTACACCCGTAGTAGGCTTGCAGTAGCTGAACAGCTACCGGTCAGCTCAGCGTCAGATTTCAGGTGGAAATGGCTGATCCCCTGCGCTGAGCTGGGACCGGGTTCGAGCCTCTGCGCCGTGCCTCGCATTCCGATCTTCAAACTCGGTTCTTCCGTCGAACTGCCGCCGCCGCGGCTCTCGTCGTATACCCCCGTCCTCCATCTCGAGGGCCTCCACTTGGGCATCGACAACGTTCGCCATGACGTTTGGCTCAGCCCGACATTTTGCGACGGCGCGCGGGCCCAAATCACTTCCCTGATCATGAAATTCGGTGGGGTCGAAGGGATTTTGTCGGCGGATGCGAATTCCTCTTCGAAACCTTACCGGACGGCCCTGAGCAAGTTCGTACCCATCGCAGCAAAGAAAAAGCCGGATCTGAAGCCATTGCTATTGGACTTGCAGAAATCCATTCTGAACCAGGCGAAGGCACGCGGTGATTTGACGGTCGACGTTCTCGGACGAGCTGCCGTCCTCAAATTCCTGCGTTCGGAGCTGCATGCTCAATTTCAGAGTGTGCTTGAACGTTGCCGCAACACGCTCAAGTTGTACGAAGGACTCCGGCAGCAAAAGGCCCTGGAGTATCGCGAACGGGTCGCAGGTTTCCAGATCGCCAAGAAAAGCGTTCTTCGCCAAACCGCACAAGAGTTGTTCCGCATTTTGCGCGAGATTGAGCGTGAGACGCTCACCAGCATGCGGCGCTCGCTGTTCGGAGAAAAATCATCCACTGACTACCAGGTTTTCTTGACTCAACTGATCTTTCAAGAGGATGCGCGTGATTCCTACTTGCAGGCAGAGCACTACGTACTCGTTGGCGGGTTTGAAAACGATCCCGATTCGGTTGGCAACGTGCGGGCCCTTTTTTGCGAGTTTCTGAAATCCGTTGCCTCGCAGGCGGAAGAGGCCGATTCTTCGTGGTTCGAGGCCTGGCTGGGCTCCCCGGAAAATGCTAACGAACTCACGGGAACAGGCGAACCCGACGATCGCGCACAAAAGGAACGACTGGGAATCTGGGTCTCGCTTCTCGAGCGCGAGGGCTTGCTCGATTTTGCAATTGCCTCCTACGAAGTATTGCCCCTGGTCAAAGATTTCGCTCCGCTCCTTGATCCGCAGCAACTGAAATATTCCCTGGTCCGCAAGAAGGACCGCGAACGGGTGGAGAAACTGGTCGCCGAGCATGGCAAATTGCCAATGGACCGGTTGACCTCTGCCTTCAGCCGCATTTCACAAATCAGCGGCCCGCAACGTTCGAAAATCGGCGCGCGCTATTTACGCGATTTTCTTCTTTACTACCGCGACATGCGGCGGCTCGAGGTACTGAACGCCGCGCTCGAGAAGATTAACCTCATCTCGAGCGAAAAGCTTTCGGAACTCTCGAGGCTAAACGGCACGCTTTACTCGTTCTTTCTGGAATCGGAATCCAAGTCGCAATCGGAAAAGCCGGTCGCAAGGCATGCAATTCTCAAAGCGGACGTTCGCGACTCTTCGCGTTTGACTCGCTCCTTGCTGGAGCGCGACATGAACCCCGCTTCCTACTTCAGCCTCAACTTTTACGACCCGGTCAATAAACTGCTGCCCAAGTACGGTGCGACCAAGGTCTTTGTGGAAGGAGATGCGGTTATTCTGGCGTTGCTCGAACGCGACGGAGATCCGGCTTTGTCTGTGGCACGCGCCTGTGTCCTCGCGCGTGAGATGGTGGAGATCGTCGGTGGGTACAACCACCTGCTGAAACGGGCGGCCTTGCCGGCTCTGGAACTAGGCATCGGCATTTCCTACCAGAGCTCGTCGCCGATGTACTTACTCGATGGCGAGCACCGCATCATGATCTCCGACGCGCTGAACGAGAGCGACCGTCTGTCTTCCTGCGACAAGCGCATGCGCAAGGCGCTTCATGGAACCGATGTCCCCTTTAATGCCTATGAGTTCCGCAGCAGCGAGAGCAATGTGACCGAACCAATGCGCTACAACGTAGGGGGCATTCGCATGAGCGAAGCTGCTTTCCAGCGCCTACGCGAAGAAGTATCGCTGACCACGGTTGAGGTCAACTTTCCGCAACTCTGGGGAACAGAAGAGAACACCTATTACACTGGTCTTGTACCGGTCGCCGCCGATGTTTTTCGTCGCATCGTGGTGCGTACCGCCCGCATCCCGATGGTGGACTCGGGGAATTTCAACCTGGTGAACTGGAGCGAGTCTCTGCTGTACGAGCTCTGCACCAACGACGCGGTGTACAAAGCCATCGAGAAGCCTTCTGCGGTTGGAACGTCGTAGGAGCCGGCCCCCTAAATCGCGTGCAATATCTCAGAATGAGTTGGCACCGGCGCAACTTCCCGAGGCAAAAATTCGTAGTGCTCGATGCGCAAGGCCACGGGGGGTTTGCTGTGATCGACTCCTGGTTGGAACCTTAACACCTTGGCGCGGCAGCGCACACTTAGGTCTTCCGCCATGGTGATTTCCGACGGCATGGCCAGCGTGATCTCGATTGTCTGACCTTCCGTCAATGGAAAGTCCGTCTTAAGAAGGGCGCCGCGCGAACTGAGGTTCAGCGCAAATCCATTTCCCGATTGTCCATCCAAGCTTCGTAGCAGGACCGGCACCTGATACTGCTCAAATCGATGCCCACTTCGTCTTTCCACGCGGATTGGTTCTGCCGTGCCCACAGGTAGGATGATCACTTTACCTTCCCGGAGCGCTCTTGGGAAGTCCCCAGAAAGTGACTAGCGACTCTGCCCCATTTGCATAACAGGCACCCCGACCAACATCATAGAATACGAGCGAACGTGGCCCCTTCTCATCCTCCAGACAACGACAGCGCCTCCCAGCCGGGCCGGCTTAACTTTGCCACCACATTTCGGGCCTTGCGCCACCGCAATTTCCAGCTTTTCTTCGGCGGACAGCTCATTTCGCTGATCGGCACCTGGATGCAAAGCGTTGCACAGTCCTGGTTGGTATATCGCATCACCCACTCCTCGCTCCTCCTGGGTTCGGTCGGCTTTGCCGGTCAGTTCCCGGTATTTCTGGCGGCCCCGCTGGGCGGCATTGTGGCCGATCGTTATAACCGCCAGCGCGTCGTAATCGGAACGCAAGTGGCATCCATGCTGCTGGCATTTGCGCTCGCCCTCCTGACGCTGACCCACAGGGTTACGGTCAGAGAGATTTTCTGGCTCGCGGCGCTTCTCGGTGTTGTCAACGCCTTCGATATTCCTGGCCGACAGTCCTTCCTGGTCGAAATGGTGGGCAAAGAAGATCTGATTAATGCGATCGCCCTGAATTCCTCGATGTTCAATGGGGCGCGAATCATCGGTCCGGCGATCGCGGGATTGCTGGTAGCGAAAATCGGCGAAGGCTGGTGCTTCCTGGTGAATGCGGTGAGCTACATCGCCGTGATCCTTGGCTTGTTCATGATGCGGGTTACTCTGCGCAATCAGCGCCCGCAGGGCTCTCCCATCGCTCACGTCATGGAAGGTTTCCGTTTCGTGCAGAAAACCGCACCAATTCGTGCCATCCTCCTGCTGCTCGGGCTCGTAAGCCTGGTGGCCATGCCTTACACGGTTCTTATGCCGATCTTCGCGGACAAGATTCTTCACGGCGGAGCGCGAGGGCTCGGGATCCTTATGGGTGCAACTGGGGTTGGCGCCCTCTTGGGTGCGCTCACGCTCGCAACCCGCACGGGCGTTTATGGACTAGGCCGCTGGATCACATTCTCTTGCGGGGGCTTTGGCATCTCCCTCATCGCATTCGCCGTGTCGAGGAACTTCTGGCTCTCTACGATCCTTCTGGTTCCGGTCGGATTCTGCATGATGTTGCAAATGTCTTCCTCGAACACACTGATCCAATCCATGGTGCCCGACCATCTTCGCGGCCGCGTGATGTCGGTGTACTCCATGATGTTCATGGGGATGGCTCCGTTTGGAGCACTTTTCGGCGGTGCCGTCGCGGACCGGCTGTCTGCCCCGATCGCGGTCAGCATTGGGGGAGTGGCTGCCCTTGGCGGTGCAGCCATTTTCGGCCTTCGGCTCCCCTCGCTTCGCGTAGAGGCGCGCCGCCTGATCGTGGCGCAGGGTATGGTGGGCGGCGAACCAGCGCAAGAGATGACCGCACGGATGGTCGAAGACGATTGAGCGGTTGATGATCAGTCGGAACTCACAAGAAGAGCCCGGACATGAATCCGGGCTTCGCCTTGTAATCAACACTCGCTTAGAAGGTGACCATAGCCTTGACTTGGATCAACCTGGGAGAGGCGTCTCCACCCAGGAAGGATCCGAGGACGCTGGTGGGAACGCTGACGGTGTTGATGATTTGACCGAACGTCGGACTGGAAACATTGGCGTCCGGCTGGTCAAAGTTAGGGTGATTCAGAAGGTTAAAGAACTGCAGCCCGATGCTGAAGTTACTGGCTTCGTTAATCGGAATGTGGAAGTTCTTGGCGATACTCAGGTCGGTGTCGAAGTAATGCGGACCCCAGATCTGGTTAGCTCTTTGGGCTCCAAAGGTGTTGATCGCGGTCCCCGAGGGCACGTCTAGACCCGTGAACTGAGGCCCGACGTTCAGGCAAGGCGTGGACGGTCCGCTGACCGGTAAGATCGCCCCTCGCGTGCAGACGACAGGTCCCCTACCGAGGTAATTTGCAAAGAACGGATCACCGTTGGTGACCGCGTAGTTGAAGCCGCTGAGAGTGCTGGTGGCATTGTCGTCATATGCCGTGACCGGAAGCCCAGTACGCCAAAACAAGGTGCCGGAAACGGTCCAACTACCGACTGCGCCAATCCAGCCTTTCATCTTCGGCGTCGTCCAGACGTAATTGAGGCTAGTATTCTGGCGCACATCATAATCCGCATTTCCGTAGTTAAATCGGCGGAAGTTGAACGGATCTTGCGGATTCGAGCTGCTTTCATTGGTCCCAAAGTTGAAAGGCAGGAAACCGCCGTTTGAAATTATGGCCAGCGCATGACTGAAGGTGTAATTTGCCTGGAACTGCAAGGCGGAGAAACGCCTTCGCAGAGAAAGCGTGACTCCATTGTAATTGGCTAGATTCGAGCTGGAGACTTCGGTAATAGTGCCGAAGCGCTGGTCCAGAGGTGATAGCGGCAAACCAATCAAGCCAACTGAGTTTGATAGTTGAGTCGCGCACGGCGTCGTAGAAGCTATCGTTGGATTCACGGAAGCAATGGGAGCTACGTTGCAGTAGGCGTTGAGTCCGCCATTCTGAATCGGCCCGAATATCTGGTGATTGCCGACATAGTTGATGCTCAGGGAGGTTTTCTCGCCTATCCCTTGCTGTACCTCCAGGTTCCATTCCTGAAACTCCGGAGCATGGATCTTCCTCGCCGAACTAAACATCGAGGGCGGTACAAAGAAGGGATTCGCCAGACTGATGCTGTTGAACGTCCCGCCGCTCGCGAAACCATTCACGAAAGCGGAATTAGCGCCTGCAGCCTGGCCCAGAATGTTCCCGGAGGTAAGCGGTGCAAGTGCGCCAGGACCGACAAAGAACTGGTTATAGAGGGGCGGGTTGTTCAGAAAGCTGTCCGCGGCCGTGCCGGGGAAAACATCGTGGAAGATACCGATTCCGCCGCGAACCACGGTGTTGGTACCGGTACCGCGCGGGCTCCAGGAGAAGCCAAACCGCGGTTCCCAGCCGATCCCCGTGTAGGACGGCAACGCCTGATGTAGGCCGGTTTGGATGGCTTGGTTGTATGGCTGATTGATATCGTGCGAAACCCCAAGGAAATTGCTCGTGAACCGCGCAAAGCAATCTGTCTGACACACCGGGTTGGAATCATGCTGCGCTCTGAGTCCCAACGTTAACTTGAGGTTTTTCCGGACCGCCCATTCGTCTTGAGCATAAAGCCCCAGCGAATACACGGCGACCGGTTGGGTTGCTCGCTTGTTGAAGGCCTGGGTAAAAAGTCCGGCAGTGCCGGCAAAGAAGCTGCCTTGGTCTTCGCCGATTACTTCGCCAGTGGTGAATAACCCGGGAGAATAGTCGGTGATGTCGTTCCGACGGAAGTTAACGCCAAACTTGAGGTTGTGTGCTCCCATCACGTTGGAAAAGTCATCGACGATCTGGTACTGGGTCACGTTGCGCCCCTGTGGCCAGAGGTTCAGGTCGCGCCCTAGGTCATAGAAGCTGCCGCCGGCGAATCGTAAGCGGTACGGCATCAGGTTGGTGGCTGCCGTCATGTTTGCTGGTTTAAAGATCGCGCTGTACCAGGATCCTGCCAGGATGAATTGGTTGACGGCATTAGCGCTGAGGGTATGCGTCCAATTGAGCTGGCCTTCATATTGTGGCTGATCGCTTTGCGCATTGAACACGCTGTTCAGCGGGTCGGTGTAGGTTGCCTGCACTCCGTGGTCGGTGCGGAAATGAATGTACGCACGGTCGTTCGAGCCGAAATTATGGTCCACACGGGTTGTCAGCAGCCACTCGTGCGTAAAGTTGCCGGCCGTGGAGCGGAACTGCAAGGCGCATACGCCGCCGGGCACGGTCACGGTCCCGTCGCAACCACCGTTGGCAAGAACGTTCTTGGCGCCACCGGCACCCGGCGCACCCTGGTAAATGGAGAACATCTGCTGATAAAAGGGCAGCTGTGCAGGTTGCGTGGCTGCGATGTTGGCCAGGGTTGCCGATTGAAACTGCGGACTGGGAATGTTGGTCGCGGTGCTGGTGGGCAACAGCACACGGAGGCCTTCGTAGTTCACAAAGAAGAAGGTCTTGTCACGAATGATTGGCCCTCCGACAGCGGCTGACCACTGATTGACATTGTCAAAGGGCGGCTCATTTGACACCCCATTCGCAAGCTGGGATTGCTTGTTGAACCAGCTGTTGGCATTCATGGCGCGGCCATTCCAGTAGTAGGTGGCATTGCCGTGAAAATTGTTCGTGCCCGACTTGGTCACGTAGTTGACGTTCGCGCCCGCAAGCCCGCCGTACTGCGCGGAATAACCGTTGTTGACTACGGTCGCTTCCTGTACGTCGTTTTGTCCGAGTAGAAGATTGGTCGCGCCCGAGTTGTTCAGGTTCAGGAATGGATCATTCTCATTCATGCCGTTCACGGTGAAGAGATTGGAGGTCGCGGGCAATCCGAATGTGGAGCTATTTCCATAGCCCGCCTGAGTGTTCATCACCGCGCCCGGAGCAGTTTGCACAATATAACTGAGATCGTTTCCGGGATTCGGGACCAACTGCACTTGTTCAGGAGAGAACGTGGTAGAGATGTTTCCATTCTCGGTTTGAAGAACGCCAGCCTCGGCCGTAACTTCCACCGTCTGATTGCTGGAGCCGACAGGCAACTGGAGGTTGAAACTGGTCGCCTGACCGACTGCGACCGTCACCGCCTTCTGGACATTCTGGAATCCCGAAGCGCTGGCACTTACTGTGTACGGCCCCGGCGGTAACAGAGAGAAACGATAAATTCCAGAGTTATTGGTGGACGTCGTTTGTTGTTGCCCGGTCCCAGTGTTTTTCAGGGTCACGGTCGCGTTGGGAACCACCGCGCCAGAAGGGTCTGTAATGATGCCGGTTACGTCGCCAGAAACGAGCGATTGTCCCGCGGCAGAAATGCTGAGAATTCCCGCAAACAGGAGAACCAGGATAGTGTAGATCGCACGACTCACTCGCATTTGCATCCTCGGATAGCTGGATTTTTACCTTGAAGGATGCAAATTTTTTGCCACTGCTGTGTTCCCGACTTTCGCTGATAGCGCGACAATTAGCGGCGCACGAACTCAGAAAGAGAATTGAAGGCTTCGCGATTCCGGAGCCGAATTCGCAATCTTAAATCGGGAGTGGATGTTGCCCCATTCTCGCCTGGGATGGTTTCAACTTTCCCATCCGGCCTTTTCGAGAGGTTCTTGCCAATGCCTTTGGTCCTATAAAGCAACAAAGGTTAGCGGTGCCACGCACCCGAGACCGACCGAATCACCTCGATAAGGGACTGGGACCCGTCGCTCGACGAAATAGGAACATAGGTAAAGGTGAGAACCAACATCAGGCAGGCAAACAGCGCGAGCCACCGCCGCCCAGCGCCAATCCCGGGCCAGTTCGAAACCGCGGGATGTCGGCCCGTGACTCTGAGCATAACCGCCCAAAGAATCCAGCCGGTCCAACAAAACAGTGCCAACGGGATCAGGGCAATAATCGTTAGTCGCGAGATTAGCTTGTGCAGCCGCGGAGAAACCGCAAACACAATGTGCCCGCCGTCGAGTTGACCGCCCGGTAGTAGGTTCAGCGAAGTGGCAAACATCCCTACCCATGCGGCAATTGCCACCGGGTGCAGATAGATGCTTCCGGTAGGAACGTTAGAGATGGCGCCCGCATGTCCAATCGCAACCAGCACCTTTCGCGCCAGGACAAAGATCAGGGGAAAGCCGAGATCGATTCGCGGGATTGCCTGTCCGAAGGGGGCCACGTGCGACTTACCCAGTGAAAGGAGCAGGACTGGAAGAGCCACCAGAAATCCCGCGATCGGGCCGGCAATCCCGATGTCAAAAAGAACCTTTCGCGATCGCAGCGGAGAGCGAATTCGGATGAATGCACCGAGCGTCCCAATCAGGCTGGGGAACGGAATAAAAAACGGTAGCGTAGCGTCCACCCGGTACCTCAGGCAGTACAGGTAATGGCCCAGTTCATGCGCCAGCAGAATGCCCATCAAAGTGAGTGAGAACGGCAGCCCCAAGAGCAGATGGTGCCCTTTTATAGCCCACGCGAACGGCGGCAGGAAGCTCTCGTCGAGAGGAAACGCGGGAAGCCCCGCATCAAAATTGACCTGTAATCGCGCCCCGATTACAAGCGTGGTACAGAAAGTCGCAAACAGCAGCACCAGGTTGAGCCAATACCGGTGCCGTGGCCGCCGGTAATACACCACTTCCTCAGAATGCGGTGAATACACTTCGTTGGGGGTAAGGATTTCTGGGGGAGACTGGTCAGGCATGGGGACTCAGTAGATTGTATCGGGAAATGCCGCCCTCGGCATTGGCCTCGGACCTGAGGTCATTCGGAATGACCGACATGAGCGCCAACGCGTGCCGCGTTTGGCTGACGTGAGAAAAAGATGGAAAGAATCTGCCGCGATGAACGATCGACGAAAACCGCAGGCCGTCCCAGGCGGATGCCAGATTGCGTTACTCGATCGACTGCAGCTCCTTGCCGGGCTTGAATCGCACGGCCTTCCCCGGAGGTATCGAGACCTCCGCACCGGTGCGGGGATTGCGTCCGATACCGGTCTTTCGAGGCCGCACGTTGAACACGCCAAAGCCCCGCAGCTCGATTCGGTCGCCCTTGGCGAGCGAGCGCTTCATGCTTTCGAACACCGTCTCGACCGCCATTTCCGCCTTGGTTTTGGTAATGCCCGTTCGGTTGACGACTTCGTTGATAATATCGAGCTTGATCACGTCTGCCTCGCCTCGTGGAAAAGTTGGAGCTTCTTCAAGTGCTTGATGCTAAGAGACATAATCCAGATTGTCAACGGGCGCCAGTATCCCGTAAGATTCTCGTTCCAGCCGATTCGCCCTTAGCTCTTAGTTCTTAGCTTAAAGCCGAAAACCCACCGGTGTGTGCGCTTGTGTTCGAGCTAGTAGCTAAAAACTAACAGCTAAACGCTGTCCCCAAGGAGCTTCATGCTAAAGAGCGATCGCTGGATCCGTCGCATGGCGACAGAACACGGGATGATCAATCCCTTTTCGGAAAAGCAGGTGCGCGAGAGTGTGATTTCTTATGGCCTTTCCTCGTACGGGTATGACCTGCGCGTCGCCGACGAGTTCAAGATTTTCACCAACGTGAACTGTACCGTGGTCGACCCCAAGGGCTTCGACGAACGCTCCTTCGTGACGGTGCGCTCCGATGTCTGCATCGTGCCCCCAAATTCGTTTGCTTTGGCACGGTCGATCGAGTACTTCAAGATCCCACGCGATGTGCTCACCATCTGCGTGGGCAAATCGACCTATGCCCGTTGCGGCATTATCGTCAATGTGACTCCCTTTGAGCCCGAGTGGGAAGGTTTCGTAACCCTCGAGATCTCGAACACCACGCCCCTTCCCGCGAAGATTTACGCCAACGAAGGTTTATGCCAAATCATCTTCTTCCAATCGGACGAAGTTTGCGAGACCAGTTACGCCGATCGCAAAGGAAAATATCAGGCGCAAAAAGGCATCGTGCTGCCGAAGCTGTAGCTCCCTGTCGGCAGTCGGTCCGCGATCGGAAACACCTGCTGTTTGTGGAATTCTAGTTCTGCAAACCCGAACCTCACGCAAAACTAAGCCGTGTAGCTTGCATCTCCGAAGTTGGTAGACGTAGGGGAGAAAGCAAAGTTGAATTCATGGCTCAACGGAAGTAACCGTCCGTAATAGATGCGCGCCCGAAGCAGGACCGAAGACTACGGGCGTTCCGCCGAACGACCGACGACAGAAGACGGCTTCCCTTATACTCCCCTGCATGCCAGCTCAGGCCCTGCCCAGCACAAGTAAGCCCGGCCTCATCCGCGACCTCTCCGCGATGCACGCCGCCTCGGTTGTGATTGGCACCGTCATCGGCAGCGGCATTTTTCTCGTACCCGCTGAGATGATGAAAGCCGCGGGGTCGGCGCGCTTTGTTTTCCTCGCCTGGATCGTGGGCGGACTGTTCTCATTCTGTGGCGCGGTTACTTATGCACAACTCGGCGCGATGAAGCCCCAAGCTGGCGGCGAATACGTTTATATCCGCGACGCGTTCGGGCAGCTTGCCGGGTTTCTCTGCGCCTGGACCTGGATCCTTGTGGTCAAGCCGACGTCTCTGGCCGGAATCTCAACCGGTATCGTGCGCGTGCTAAGCAACTTTCCTGCGCTCTCTTTTCTGATTCTTCCCGATGGACATCTCACGAATCGGGGCAAACTCGTGGCTATCCTTTTCGTGATCTTCGTATCGTTTCTCAATTACATCGGAATTCGCCGCGCGGGCAACTTCCAGTTGGCGTTCACCGCTCTCAAGATTGTTGTCATCCTTGCCGTAGCAGCTCTGGCCTTCACCTCGCCCGGCAGCTGGTCGCACTTCTCTGACCACTACTCCGGAGCGATTGGAGGTATGACCGGTTTCGTCCTGGCAGTGGCAGCCGCGCTTTGGGCATTTGACGGCTGGAGCGACCTAAACATGATCGCGGAAGAGGTTCGCTCCCCGGCAAAGAACATCCCCCTTGCCATGCTCGGCGGCTTCGGCGTGATCGCCGCCCTATATCTGCTGGTGAACCTGGCGGTGCAATACGTCTTACCAGCTCTTGCCATAGGCCAATCCGCCTCACCGATGTCGGACGCTGTGACACGTTCGGTGCTGGGCCCTTCCGCTGCCCTAATCGGCTCCGCAGCGATCGTGGTTTCGCTGCTGACTTCATTGAACGGCGTCGCGATGAGCGGTGCAAGAATGGCGTTCGCTGTCTCCCGCGATGGCAACTTCTTCTCGTCACTCGCGAAGGTTCATGAGCGCTACCACACTCCCCATACGGCGACCATTTTTCAAGCTGCTCTGTCGATCGTTTGCCTCTTGGTTGGGGGAAGCTTTCGCCAACTTTTCACGCTCGCCCTTTTCAGCGAGTGGCTCTCTTACGTCGCCGCTAGTATCGCTTTGTTTGTTTTCCGATCTAGGAGAAACACCGGAGAAACCGGCACAAACTACTGGCAATTCCCGGTCGCTCCGGCCCTTTTTATTCTGGCGTCGGTGGGGCTTCTTTACTACACTTTCAGCAGCAACTTACGTTACTCAATCGTCGGAAGTCTCATCATTTCGGCCGGTATTCCCATGTACTACGCGTTCGTTCTTCGTCGTCGAGTATGAGAAGTCGGCAGTTCATTTCGAAGAGCAACCTAGCCCCACGGGACTGTTGATTACCGAAGTACACCAGCGGCAGGGACGTTTTACCGTGCACTGTTTTCCTTTAGCTTAGAGAAGCGCCCGAACTGTTTCTCCCCAGGGGCGGGTGTCTCTTTGGAGCAAGCACATGCGGTCCAATGAATCCCTCACTCTCGGATTGTTGCCCGAGAAAAAGCTCGACTGGCGAAAGTTTCTGTTGAGCTATGCCATTGTCACGTTTCTTTTGCTATGCCTCCTGATTTCGCGGCTCATTTGGCCTGAACACATGAGCGTCTGGTCCAAGTACACGGTGACGGAAGTCGTGCCTCGTCCCGATCTGGTGCCCGAAAAGCCTGTCGAGAAGCCGCAGCCAAAGGCGAAATTGCTGCCAGAGGTAAAGTTTGAAACACCCAAGCTCATCGTTCCTCGTGAGCTTCCAAAACCCCGTTTGGAGGAGGCCAAGATCGAGCCTCCCAAGATTCAGCCGGCTAATTTTGAGGCCCCCAAGATTGCCGTTTCGGGCGCGGCACCCATGCCTCGAGTTGTTCTCACGAATACGTTCGGCAGTTCGGCGACGCCCACCGTGAACGCTCCCATTCAGAAGGTCCAAACCGGTGGCTTTGGAGACCCCAATGGCCTGCCCGGTGAAGGCAAGCAAGGGGCAAAGTTGACCGCTGCCAAGCTCGGATCATTTGACCTTCCCGAGGGCGCTGGAACCGGTAATGGCACTGGTGGGGCCAAGGGAATTAAAGGGACAATTGCGAGTACCGGGTTCGGCAACGGAGTGGCGCAGCCAAGCAACGGTGATGGCCGCAGAAGCGGCCAGGGCGTGCAGGCGTCGGGGTTCGCGGACCAGCAGGTTGCAGCGAGCACGGGGCATCACACCTTGCAAGACAGCGGCCCTGCTACACAGCCGGTGGAGATTGTCTTTAAGCCTAGGCCGGCTTACACCGATGAGGCTCGCAAGCTGAACCTTGAGGGGGAGGTTCTGCTCGAGGTCATTTTCGGCGCCAATGGCGAGTTGCACGTGAACCGCGTGGTGCGCGGTCTTGGTCACGGATTGGACGAAGCTGCGGTAACCGCCACCAACAAGATCAAGTTCAGGCCGGCGCAGCGCAACGGTTCAGCCATCGATTCCACCGCGATCGTACATGTCATGTTTCAGCTAGCGTCCTAAAGTTTGTGGGAAAGAGGGTTAGGGAGATTATGAAACGCTGGGGTTGGATTTTCTCCATTGTGGTATTGCTCGCCATTGCAGCGAGCGCGCAACAGGCCGCTGATCCGTCCTCCACGAGTTTGCCGGCAGCTTCGCAGCCCGCGGTGAAACCGATTTCGACCACCCCTGGGCTGGCGGTTGTGCCGCAACCGTCGAAGACCCCGGTCAGCATAGACCAGGTCGTCGATGCCATTATCGAGCGCGAGCATGCGCTGATTCAGTTCCTCAAGAACCGGACGCCGCTGGTCGAAACCTATCTCCAGAACCTGCAGCCCGATGGGAAGCTTGGCGCGATCCCAAAAGAAGATCACTATTTCCTCGGACGCCTCGACCTGTCCGACATTGATCGTCGCGACTATCTGACCAAGGAAGCAAGTTTTCAGCGCACGCTGATGGGTGGGGTGACCAAGCTGTTCCGCATTCAATATCAGCCCATGGGCTTCTCCTGGATGATCTTTGCCGATCGGCAGAATTTCGATCGTGCCCACTACGATTTCCACTATGTGCACCGCGAGTTCCTGGGCGAGGTGCGCTGCCTGGTGTTTGAAGTCTCCCCGAAGAAGAATGCTGGCACCGGCCTTTTCCAGGGTCAAATCTGGGTGGAAGATCAGGATTACAACATCGTTCGCTTGAACGGCACCTACGTTCCGCGCCCGAGAAATGCGTTCTACTTTCACATGGACAGCTGGCGCTTGAATCTAGTCCCAGGATATTGGATTCCTGCCTACATCTACAGCGAAGAGGGTGATTTCAGCTACGGCTCCCGTGACAAGCTTGCTTTCAAAGCGCAGTCTCGCATTTGGGGCTACGACGTGATGAAGAACGGCCGCGACGACGAATTGACCGATTTGAAAGTCGAAGACGTAAAAGACGCAAGCCCCGTTGCCCAGGATCTCTCTCCGTTAGAGGCCCAACGCGCGTGGCAACAACAGGCTGAAGACAACGTACTCGAGCGCCTGCAGAAAGCAGCGTTGCTTGCGCCTGCGGGAGACGTCGACAAGGTTCTCCAAACGGTGGTCAACAACATCCAGATCACCAACAACATCGATTTGCCGCGTCCAGTCCGCGCGCGCGTGATGGTCACCTGTCCGCTTGAAACCTTCAGCGTGGGCAACACCATCATTATCAGCCGCGGCCTGATTGACACGCTCCCTGACGAGGCCAGTCTTGCGGCGGTGCTGTCGCACGAACTGGCGCATATCGTTCTCGGCCACAACTTGGGCAGCAAGTTCGCCTTCACTGACCGCATGCTCTTCTCGGATGAATCGACCTACCAGAATTTCGGATTCCGCCACAATCCCGAGGAAGAAACCGCCGCCGATGCAAAAGCGGTCGAACTGCTGAAGAATTCGCCGTACGCTCAGAAGCTTGGTTCAGCCGGTCTATACCTAAAACAACTGCAGGTTCGCTCGGGGCAAATGTCGGCCTTGCTAACCGCGCATTTGGGAAATAGCTTCAGCGATGAAAAGGGACAAATCATCCGTTTGAGTGCCCTGCTGCCTTCAGCTCCATCGCTTGACGAGAACAAGCTTGACCAGATCGCGGCGCTTCCGTTGGGCGGCAGAATCAAGCTCGATCCCTGGGGAGACCACGTCGAGATGATCAAGGCGGCTCCGGTCTCTTACACTTCCGCCCGCGACAAGATGCCGTTCGAACTCACGCCTTTTTTCCCGCGGCTTGCCCGTCTTGGGGCTGAGACCGCAACCGCACAGAATACCGTCGGTAAAAATTAGCCATTTTGCAATCCGAGGCTCCGCCACCCTTCGCGACTTGGAAGGGTGGGGGAGAACCTATGCCCGGGCGGCTGGGTCGGGTGCTTCTCGTTGCTTCTGCGATTTGGATCTTCCCGAATGTATTCCATAAAAAGTTTGAATTGGACTTCCGAAATTCCAGCTCACAAAATCCATTTCAGACGGTAGACGACGACTCACTCCCGTCGATGAGAGACAGTCCAACAGCCAAGGAATCACGATCCGCGCGAGGGTTCCATTCGCTAACTTGACGCGGTCTGAAGGCAGATAACGCGCAAAGACCGGAAAGGAGACCCTATTCCCGCGGCCCTGAGCTATCTGCCCGCTCGAAACGCAGAAAGTAGTTCCAAAGCTTCGCCCGTCACCCCATCTGCGAAGCAGAACACACGGTTCTTGCGTTCCGCCGCCGTCCATTACGGTGCTGCACTGCTGTTTGTGGGACTCTCGTTCCTGGTAACGTTCGTGTTGCAAAAGCACTTCCCTTATCCCTTTCTGTTCTTTTTCTTTGGCGGCGTGGTCGCCAGCGGCTGGTTCGGCGGGACGGGCCCGGGCTTGCTCTCGGTCGTCCTCTCGACCATGCTCGTGGAGTACTTCTTCGTCCCGCCATTCAACTCGTTTATCATCAGCCCTTCTGCCGAGGCCTACTTTGGAGCCTTTGTCGCTTGCGCGTTAATCGCTAGCTGGATCAGTTCATCCAAGAAGAAGACCGAGCGGGCCCTGGTGCAAGCACGTGACGAATTGGAACTGAGGGTATCCGAGCGCACCGCAACCTTGATGAAAACTCAAGGCGAACTGGCGCACCTCTCAAGAATGCTCAGCATGGCGGAGGTGACAGCTTCTGTAGTGCACGAGATCGGGCAGCCCTTGACCGGGATCGTCACCAATGCCCAGGCATGTCTCGAATGGCTTTCGGCCTGCCCTCCGAATACCGAAAAGGCAGGTAGAAGTGCTGAAAACATTGTCCGAGACGGCACTCGGGCCGGAATGGTCCTTGATCGGATGCGCTCGCTTTTTCGCAAGGGCCCGCTCGAGAAGGAATGGCTCGATATCAACGAGGTCATCTCGGAGTTGATGGTTCTCATCCGCGATGAAGCTAGGCGCAGGTCAACCCAGATCAACCTCCTTCTTGAACCGCACCTGCCTCGGATCCGGGCCGATCGCGTCCAGTTACAACAGCTGATTCTCAATCTGACACTCAATGCCATGGAGGCCGTCCAAGAAATCGGCCTAGAGGACCGGCGCGTTTTGCTGACCTCGGCCCGGAACCAGCAAAATGAACTCCTGATCCGTGTCGAGGATCGTGGCGCCGGACTTCCTCCCCAACTTCGCGAAAAGATCTTTGAACCTTTTTTCACTACCAAGCCCGACGGCATCGGTGTGGGTCTTTCGATCAGCCGCTCTATCGTGGAAGCCCACAACGGTCACATTCAAGCCGTTCCCGGGGACGACTGCGGAACGGTCGTAGAATTCACCATCCCGCTTGAAAAGGGCCGATCGAAATGAATTCTCAACCAATTTCGGCACCCGTCTAACAACTTGAGCTGTGCCGTGGCGCTACTGGAAAGCCGGGCACCGGAGTGCCAGGCAAGCCGAGGGACACGAGAGTGCCGATCCTGCTAAAGACTGGACGGTCTTTCAGTTCAAAACAAAGGCTTTAGACGGGGCTCAGCTCTCAACCCTGACTCCCTCGCCGCATCTTTTGTCCTCTCGATTGCATCAGACTGATTAGGAACTCTTAAGCTCTAGTCTTGCAGGATCCATTCATAACTATGCCCGAACTGATTACTGAGGAACCCAAAAACTGGCTTCAACTCTACGTTGATGCCGTGACCGAGAAAGATCCTTACAAACGTCTGGCCCTGGTGCGCCGCTTGCGACAGGTGCCACGACATGACGAGTCCGATGAAAACGAGCGCCCCCGCTTGCAGGTGATGTCGAAGCCCGCTGGCCTGAAGCCAGCGCTTCGCCGACTTGCTGCACCGAAAGCTGCCGAATCCTCGTTTCGGCACGTCATTCGGAGTGGCAAAGCGAAGAGCGTCTCCAAGACACAAAGACGCAGTGCGCGCCTACGAAGCGCATAACCCTTTCAGCTGTTTCTAAGCGCCCTTACGGGCAACCTCCTCCGTGCGTGCTGAATGCTGGGACCCGGGGGCCTGATGCCACCAAGGCGCTCTGAGTAAGGGACTGAAAGCGTGGTTCGCGGCGGAGGCGTCAGCCGGTGAGGAGGAGGATATGCCGGCTTTGGCCCTTCAGGCCGAAGGCTAGGTCGTTGCGCTCAATGCTTTTGCGAGCGCCATCACTGCAAGCACAACCGGAAGGTAAACAACCGACGCATGCAGCAACCCGCTCGCAGAAACTTTGGAAGATGCCTTCGCTACGCGCAGCGCATAAAACAGTAGGAATCCACCCGCCAGCAACATCGTCGCCGAATACAAAACTCCTGCTCCTGGCAGGAGCGTGGTCACAATCAGAGCCACCGTGAAGAATACAATCTCGCCGCGGGTGAACCGAGAATCCGCATCGAATCGCGGTAACATGCGATATCCGGCACGCTCGTAATCTTTGCGGTACATCAGCGCGATCGACAAGAAGTGTGGGAACTGCCACAAGAACAGCACTGCAAACAAGAACATTGCCTGCAGAGACACACCATTGGAAGCTCCGGCCCACCCGATCAAGGTGGGCATGGCACCGGGAAAGGCACCTAATAACGTGCACAGTGGTGTGCGGCGCTTGAGCGGGGTATAGATCAGCAGGTAACTCAATAAGGTAGAGATCGCAAGCACCGCCGAGAGCCGATTGACTAGCGCAGCCAGATAAATTCCACCAGCAACACTTAGCAGCATCCCAAAAACCCAGGCCTCCCGCGAACTCAACCTGCCTGATGGGAGAGGACGTCGGGCGGTGCGGCGCATCTCGCCATCCCACACGCGCTCCATCCACTGATTTAAAGTGGCAGTTCCGCTTGCCACCAGAAGGGTGCCGATCAAGGTATTCAGCAATCCAGAAAAGTGAAAGTCCGCGCGCAGCCCGAGATAGTAGCCTGCAGAGGTGGTGATCAAAATGAGGAGGTTGACCTCCGGTTTGGTGAGGGCATAGTAGTCCCCCACTTTTGCGACGAGACGGCCTCCGATAGACGCGTGCTGCTGCTCGGTGAAAGCTAAGCTGCTCTCCTTCATCCGCTCCCTTGCCGATGGCATTTGTTCTGAACTGGTTGGCTCGGCCGGAGCTCGCCACGAGCACCCGAAAGCCGAACAACAAAGATAACACTTTAAGGCTGTGGAGTGCAGGTGGGGGGCACGAAACTTACGTCGGCAAATCCAGCTCTGGCGTATAGCGGCGCTTTTCCGGGGGCGCGACTGTAGCATTCTGGACTTGCTCATCAATAAGACAGCAGTGAGCTTGAGCCGGCTCACTCATGGTTTGCAAGCTAATCATGAGTCGGCCGGTTTTTTCATGCCCGATCCGATCGGCAACGACCTCGGCAATTCCTGCCCGAGAAACCGTAGCAACGGTTCCACTCGTACATGTCCGCCCGAAACCTGTCGCCTGCACTGCCAGGCTCCTAGACTGAAGTTCTCCCTCAGAAACTGTCCGTAACTCAGCCCTTCCAGCGGTAAGCGTCGGGCTGAGGCAGGCCGATGTGCGCCAGGACCCGGCAGGCGAATTCATGTGCCATCTGATCGAGGGTGGCTGGAAGGAAGTAGTAGGCGGGTATGAGCGGAAAGATGGTCGCGCCGGCGTCAGCAGCTCGGTACATGTTGCGCAGATGGATCTTGTTGAGCGGGGTTTCGCGCACGCACAGGACAAGCGGCCGCTTTTCCTTGATGCAGACGTCGGCGGCGCGCTCGATCAGGTGCGAGGCGATCCCGTTGGCAATGCGGGCCAGCGTGCCCACACTGCACGGCAGAATCACCATGGTTTCCGCGGGATAGGAACCGCTGGCAACGTTGGCGCCGATATCGACATTCGATTGCTGCCGAATCTTAGGTGAATTGGTTCCGAGCAATTGCCGGACGAGGTTGTCGCGACCACGTAGATCGAGTTCTTCGGCCATGACACGCAACGCGCTATCGGAGGCGATAAAGTTCACGGTCTCGACACGTTCGTCGCGTTCGACGATTTGAAGCAGTTGACGCAGAAATACTGCGCCACTCGCGCCCGTGGCGGCGATCGTCAGGTTTTTGGGCACGTTCGACAAGCGGTTTGAGGATGCCCCACCCCTCGTGATTTCGAAGCCGGGGGAATAAACCGATCTTCGAGCATAGGCAGCGGGAGGCACTCAGTCAAGGCGAGATGAAGAGCAGCTCCAAAGCGGGAGAACGTCGGTCGGCGGCGCAGATGCACGCTCTCGCCGCCGTGCGCCGCGAAATTGTGTTGCGTGACTCATTCAACCGCCGCAAATACCTCCGCGAATACACCCAAGCGTTTCGTAAGTACGACACCGTTCTCAGCAACGAGCAGCTAACTCAAAAAATCGCCGCAGCCGACATTCTGCTGATTGGCGATTATCATGCTTTGCCGGCGTCTCAGCGGTTCGCCACAACCCTGATTGAGCAGATCTCGGCCGGCCGCCGCGTTGTCCTCTGCGTCGAGGCAATCTTGTCGAGAGATCAGGCCATTCTCGATTATTGGTGGCGGCGCGAGATAAGCGAACAGGAACTCCGCAAGCGGCTCCGCTTCGATCGCGAGTGGGGGTATGACTGGCAGCCCTTCTTCGAACTTCTCTCCTGTGCGCGCGATCACGCCGATGCTATTTACGGGAGCGATTGCTTGCCTCGTGAGGACATGCGGCGGATCCGCGCTCGCGACCGGCATGCCGCGGCAAAGATCTGCGAGGCTCGGTGCCAGCATCCGAACGCGGCCATTCTCGTTCTTTTCGGCGAATCCCACATGGCGCCCGAGCATCTCCCCCGCCTTATTAAGGATGCTTCCCCAACGGATTCCACGCTGATCATTCTGCAGAACGTGGACGCTCTCTACTGGCAGGCGGTCGGCGAAAACGCTCCCGCCGTAAGCACCGGCCCCGATTCCGTCTGCGTATTCAATTCCAGTCCGCTAGAAAAATACGAGAGCTACCGCCTCTGCTTGGAACGTTGGAACAGCGACGATCAGACCGATTTTGCACCCGCCATATACAACGTGATCTTCTCCTTGGTGCGAACCCTGGGCTTTCGCCTCCACTCTCCCCACAACGGCACACAACCCAGGTACCTGGCAGACTGGTTGCCTGAGATCGTCAATGTGTGCGACCTGGAGAACAAACCGAGTGACTCGGACACCCTCCCCCGCGAAGTTCTCGAACAGATAGAAGAGTCTGGCTGCTGCTACGTCGCGGACACCAACCAGATATTTGTGCGCGAATTCAACATGCAGAATGTTGCCGCCGAATCGGCTCGGTTTCTGCGCCACGTTTGCCGCGGGATGAACAGAGATGACTCGTCGCCGATCGACGCGGCCCTCGCCCATTTCGGATCGCGCCTGTTGTCACCCGGAACTCCTGCCGAGGAGCAGGAACTCGACTCCCAAGGCGAAAGGATTTACCAAGCCTATGTCGAAGGAAGAATTACAAGAGCGGCGATACGTCGGCTCTTCCTGGGAAACAACGCGGAAGCAGGCGCTATTCTGAGTTCGCTTTCGGCTTAGCCGATTCCAGCCACCTGGCTGCGACGCTCGAGCAGCATCACATCCCGCCAGCGGCCACCCATCTTGCCGATCCGCTCCCGCCTGCCAACTTCTCGGAAGCCCAGTGTGTTGTGCAGGTGAATGCTGGCGACATTCTCGGGAAAGATACCGGCCTGCAGCGTCCAAATTCCCGCAGCTTCTGCCGAACAGATGAGCGCCAAAAGCAGTGCCCGACCGACCCCTTTGCTGCGAGCCGCACTCCCCACATAAACCGAAACCTCGGTCACGCCGGCATAGACGCGCCGAGAAGACACTGGGCTGAGTGCCGCCCAACCAAGAACCTGCGAATGGTCGAGCGCGACGAGGCGGCAGTCTGGCAGATGGCCGCTGTTCCACATCTCCCAGGACGGTGGGTCGGTCTCGAAGGTGGCGTTTCCGGTGGAGATGCCCTCACGATAAATTTGCAGAACCTGAGGCCAGTCTTTGCCAACCATCGCCCGTATTTCGCAGTTTTGTGCGCCAAGGGGCTCCGTCACCCGAAGGCACCCTGAAAGAAGATCTCCGTGTATTGCTGCACGAGGGCCGCTTCTTGCAACGCTCCCTCCGGGCGATACCACTGATAAATCCAATTGATCATTCCGAGCAGAGCAAAAGCCGCCGCGCGCGGATTGACCGTACCCTTTGATCCCCTCGTGCGATGCACCTCAGCCACGAGGTTCTCGACAAAATGAATGTAGTCCTTCTTACGCATATTGATTCGCTTACGAAGCGCCGGCGACAGCGGATGATTTTCGTGCAGCATGACCGTGATCTCGCGGTCTCGTTCGCTCAGCACGACCGCAATGTGCAGTCGAATGAGTGTGCGCAGACGTTCGACCGGATCCGGCACAGCCTTCGCCGGCTTGAGCACCCTCTCTTCCGTGATGTCCATCGCGTGGTTCATTAGATTGAAGAGAATTTCTTCTTTGCTCTGAAAATGATGGTACAGGCCGCCCTTACTCAGCTTGAGCGCGGCGGCGACATCGTTCATGGATGTGGCATCGTAGCCCTGCTGCTGAAATAAGCGGGCAGAGGTGCGTAGTATCTCTTGGCGAGGGTCAACCGTACTTTCGCGGGGCACGGCGACAATATACACGGGGAAGGCGGTTGCGGACTAGCGCAGCCACATCTCAGCTAGCACCCCGCCCGCTCTTTGAACTCTCGCGCTCGGTCTCTCGCGACCGTCAGGTCGGAATTCTTTGCGCCTTTCAGGCGCACGTTCAGCATGCCTCCCGGCAGCGAGGTTACTTCCTCGATCCAGGCGAGATTGACCACCGTGCTGCGGTGGATTCGAAAAAACTTGTTTGGATCCAGTTTTCCTTCCAGATCGGAAATGGTGTGGTCCAGGCAGTAAGCTTTACCCGCGCAAACCGCGTAGGTCAGTTTGTCCTGGGCATAAAAGTGCGTGACGCTTTTGAGATCCAGAAACCAGATTCGATCGCCCAGCCGCGAGGCGATTCGTTCTGGATAGGCTGAGCGTGACTCGCGTACAGACGCAGCCATTTGCTTCAAAAGCATCCCGAGGTCTTGTTGCGATCGATGGCTGGCTCCCCGAAGCGCTTCCACTTTGCTGAGGGCTCGCTCCAGCGACTCGGGCTCAATCGGCTTGAGCAAATAGTCCACCGAGTTCACCCCAAAGGCCTTGAGCGCGTACTGGTCGTACGCGGTGGTGAAGATCACGATCGGCTGCTGTTCCAGCTTTGCCAAGACATCAAATCCATTCAACCTTGGCATGTGGATATCCAGAAAGCAAAGTTCAGGCGGATTTTCCGTAAGCGCAGCAACAGCCTCCTCGGGAACGGTCGTGCTGCCCATCACCTCTACCCTGCCGCTTTGCTGTAACAAACGGCGCAAGCGATCCAGAGCAAGAGGCTCATCGTCCACGAGATAGGCGCGAAATTTCATATCCGCGGGAGCACCATTTCTACGACGCAATGGCCATCGCGGCGTTGGGCGCTCAGGCTTGCTTTCTCGCCGAAGAGCGCGTTCAAACGCTCCACCAGGTTTTCTAGTCCATGACCCGGTGGCACGACGGCGAGGTCAAATCCGGGGCCCGAATCACGGACTGCCACGTGCAGATCGCCATTTTCCGATGAGACCGAAACGCGAATCGCGCCGCCACCGGTTTGCTGGGCGATTCCATGCTTGACGGCATTCTCCACCAAGGACTGCACGGACATGAGTGGCACCTTCGTGTCCTGCAACTCCGGAGGCACATCCAGCGCCGCCGACAACCTATCGCCAAATCGCGCCTTCTCGATATCCACGTAACTCTGCACAATCACCAACTCTTCCCTCATCGAAATTAATGGACGCTCGCTGGCGTCGAGCGAAGTGCGCAGCAGGGTCGCCAAGCGCCCGACAATCTGCTCCGCGCGTATGGGATCGCTGGCGATCAGAGCACTGATGGAATTCAGCGTGTTGAATAGAAAATGCGGCCGCAGCCGTGCTTCGAGCGATCGTAGGCGGGCTTCGACGGCAAGCTTCCTGGCTCGTTCCTCCGCCAGCTCTTTTTCGCGAAGTTTTGCTTCAGTGACTTCCAGCCGCTCGCGGAGAGAGGAATGCACAAATGCGCCCAGGCCGAAAATCGAGGCCAGCGGGAGGCAGACGCGCATCAGGGAAAAATATTCCGTCCAAAAATACTTCCATGGGATGAAGCCGACGATGGCCAGCAAAGATTGCACAATCAAACAGCCGACGGGGACGATTACGAGAAGGCAGAAGATGAGTACCGGAACCAACGGAAAGCGTCGCCAGGCAAACTTCCGCACCATGACGCCGATGACGAACATCGCGAAAATAGCTACCAAGTTGGAGTAGAGCAGCGAATATCCGAGAACGTGCAGGAACTCCCTGGTGCTAGCGACCTGCCTGGTAAGCAGCAGAATTAGCATCACCACCGCCACGGCGGTGTTCGGCCAGGCAAACGGGAACAGCCATTTTCCCAACTTGGACTGCATTTCGCGCCTTTCCCCGCTCCTTTACTTCCCAGTCAGCGGCTCAAGCGTGCCGATACGAAATATGTTAACCAGTTGCGGCGTTGCCTGTCCCGGCAGCTGCATATCTGCCACCACACTCTCGTAAAGAGTCCCAAATTCGACCTGCTTTGAGGTCAGCGAGACCCAGATCTCTCCCCAATAATCGCTACGCCCTTTCATCTTCATTCCAGTAACCGAAAGATCGATCGGATTGAAGAACGCCTGGTACTGGATCACGGCGCACTCCTGTCCATTGCGCCACGACTGGCCAATCCATTTCAGAACAACATCCCGGTTCGTGAACTTTCCTGCGCCGGGTATCTTCGCGTCCTCGTTTCTAATGGCGTGATAGGGCTCGTTCAATTTCAGCTGAGCGAAGTAGTTCTGACCAAACATTTCGATCATCCCGGTATCCCAGACCAGGTTGCGCTCCATAAACGCCATGGGCGGGAACACCTTGAAGAAGTCGGGAGCAAAAGTACTGCCGATGTCATTGTGATATCGAAACCCTTCCATGAACTCGCGCTTTTGCGGCTCCCCGTAGGCAGCCGTCTCGCCCTGGGCCGTGGCCTCGGTCACGTTCTTCCAAGCGACTTCCCCGCCCGGCAAGCCCCGAGTGTATTCCCCAACGAGTCGTTGACGCAGAAACATTTCGCCTCGGCTATTCGCGTTGTTGTAATCGACCACGAACCTGTAGGTGCGCGGCCCCGAGTCTTTGACCTCTAAGCCATTCGGCAATTTCCAGGACGCAACGCCACCCTCACTTTTCGCCGATTGCGCCAGCAGGCTTCTCGGAACGATCGTCATCATGAGTATCAGCAGGACGGCGAACTGGACTGGCATGGAAATGAATCCTCCTGGCCTTGACTGTTGCGCACACCATGCACACATGCATCAAGTTCCGGATAAACGGCGGGCTTTGGCTGACGAAAGGCATTTTCCCTGTCTCACAGCACGAGCGAAGCGGACCTGCGATGGCAGTTTTTCACCCAGAACTTCTTGGAGTCCCAATCGCTACTCTGAGCATCTTTCAGCGTATGCAAACAGGCGAGGCCTTCGATCTTGATCGCACGCGCTCCATCCTCACTCGCACGCCAACGTGCCTCAAAGCGCTCTTGCAGGGGTTACCCGATTTCTGGGTGCAACAGGACGAAGGCACCGACACCTGGACACCCTTTGGCATTGTCGGCCACCTCATCTTTGCCGACCGCACCGATTGGATGCCGCGTTTGCGTCGTATTCTCGAGCATGGAGAGCAAATCGCTTTCGACCCATTCGATCGCCTCGGACACATCGCGGCGAGCCGCGGCAAGACTCTCGACCAGCTGTTAGGCGACTTCGCCGAGCTTCGAAGCGAGTGCCTGGCCGAACTGCACAAATTGAACTTGCAGCCTCAGGATCTGGAGAAACGTGGCAAGCATCCGGCTCTAGGAACGGTGAGGGCTTCGGAACTTCTTGCCACCTGGGCGGTGCATGACCTCAACCATCTCCACCAGTTGTCCCGGGTAATGGCTCATCAGTATCGTGACTCAACTGGACCATTTCAAGCGTACCTGGGCGTGCTACATTGCACGGGTCACGGCGCTTAGGAAGGCGATCAAGAAGCGCGCAAGTTTTTTGCGTTCTCTTCGCGGGAACCCTGAGGTCGTTGGGACTAGAGATGAGAAGGCCTCTCGTAGTGCGCCTTGTAGGCATACAGCACCGCGAGCAAGGGAGGCGCCAGCAGCACGCCCCAGAAAGGCCAGACAATCCCCAGCACAATGGGGGAGAGAATCGACGCCCAGATCGGCACCTTTGCGGTTCGCCGCATGATGTAGGGCTGAAGCACAAAACCATCCACTAGCGCGATGATGGCGTAGAGAATCAGCACTCCAAGTAATTGCTCCCAATGCTGCCACCAGATTGCCGCCGCGATGACAGGCCCAATCAACGCCAACGCCGGACCGAGATGGGGAATCACCTGCAAGATGGCAGCCAGCACAGCCCATAGGAGTGCCAACCTGATGTGCAACACAAAGCGGAGTCCAATCCACCACAGCACTCCAACCACCAATGAGTCCTGTGCCTGCGCAATCGCCCAACTCTTCAGCGCATTACCGGTCATTCGCAGATGGTCCCTGAGGTGCATAGAAGGATCTTACGCGGTTACGGGGCGGCACCGGCCAGAGAGCCAACTCCGGTCCAGACCCCTCCCAAACCGGATGTCGGGGCTATTTTGTCTTTTGTTCGCCACGAAGACGCCAGCGCAGCGGCTCCTTGAAGCTTCCCCAGATTCCCCTTGACTTGCCCCGGACTGGCAACTAGCATATTTCAAATACCGACCGACCGGTCGGTAAGCCGAGCAGAACGCCCGCCACCAGGCGCAGCTTCCAGTTCGGCGGGGCTAAGTCGAGCAGAATTGTTATTTTAGCCCAGGACCAGATTCAGCTCTCTCCGAGAGCACCCAGGAGAACCATTACCGTGGCAACCATCTTTTATGAGCACGACGCCAATCCAGATGCCCTCAAGGGCAAGACCATCGCCGTCTTCGGCTACGGCAGTCAGGGACACGCGCAGGCCCAGAACCTCCGCGACAGCGGCTACAGCGTGATTATCGGTCTGGACCCGAGCCGGGGTAGCGCCACCCAGGCGAAAGCGGATGGCTTCACGGTTCTCTCGCCAGCCGAGGCAGCAAAGAAAGCCGACTGGATCCAGATTCTCACTCCCGACGAAACTCAAGGCGACTTCTACGAGAAGGATATCAAGCCGGGTCTCACGAAGGGCAAGGTCCTCGGCTTTTCCCACGGCTTCAGCATTCATTTCAAGGCCATCGTTCCTCCTCCCGATGTTGACGTCGTCATGATTGCGCCCAAGAGTCCCGGCCACTTGGTGCGCCGGGTATATACCGAAGGGCGCGGCGTTCCTGCCCTGATCGCCATCCATCAGGACGCGAGTGGCAAGGCACATGAACTCGGGCTCTGCTACGCCTACGGCATCGGCTCAACCCGCGCCGGAGTTCTGCAAACCACATTCAAAGAAGAGACCGAAAGCGATCTATTCGGGGAGCAGGTCGTTCTTTGTGGAGGCTTGACCTCGCTGATGAAGAAAGGTTTTGAGACGTTGGTCGAAGCCGGCTATCAACCCGAGATCGCCTATTTCGAGTGCATCCACGAAATGAAACTGATCGTCGATCTCATTTACGAAGGTGGTCTGGCTCGCATGCGCTATTCCATCTCGAATACCGCCGAATATGGCGACCTCACCCGCGGCCCTCGCGTGGTCACCGATGAAGCTCGCGCCACCATGAAGAAGATCCTGGCGGAGATCCAGAGCGGCGAGTTCGCCCGTGAGTGGATCAATGAGAACAAAACCGGCTGCAAGAAGTTCAATGCCCTTCGCGAATCCGAAAAGAAGTTGCAGGTGGAGGACGTCGGAGCGAACCTGCGCGGCATGATGTCGTGGATCAAGAAAGACAAGAGCGAGGCTCCAAGGAAACAGGTGGTCAATGCTTAAAGGTGCGGAGATTTTTCTGAAGTGCCTGCAGGCCGAGGGAGTCGAACTCATGTTCGGCTACCCCGGCGGCGCCATCATGCCGTTGTATGACGCCTTGGATGGCAGCGGCATTCGTCACGTGCTCACGCGTCATGAGCAGGGCGCGGTATTTGCCGCCGAGGGCCACGCGCGCGCCACCGGACAGGTCGGGGTCGCAATTGCCACGAGTGGTCCGGGCGCAACCAACTTGGTCACGGGTATCGCCGATGCCAAGATGGACTCGGTCCCGCTCGTCTGCATCACCGGACAGGTTCGCAGCGCTTTGATTGGCTCCGACGCATTTCAGGAAACCGACGTTTTCGGCCTCACGCTCTCGCTCACCAAATGGAGCCGTCTGATTCGATCAATCGACGAAATTCCCGAGGTCATTGCCGAGGGCTTCTATTGGGCGCGGGAAGGACGCCCCGGCCCAGTGGTCATCGATATTCCCACTGATTTCCTTAAAGCCAAGGCGGAGTTCCGCGGACCGGCAAAGTTCTCACCGAAGCTGCGCCCATCGGATGCGCAGGCCGATGCCGCGTTGCCGGAGCAAGTGATTTCGCTGTTGCAAAACGCCCAGAAGCCAGTCGCTCTCATTGGTGCCGGCGCCAAGCTTTCCGGCGCAATTCCGGAACTTCGCCGGTTGCTGGATCAGCTGAACATTCCGACTTTCGCGACGGTTCACGGACTCGGAGCGGTTGTTCCGAGCTCTCCCTATTATCTGGGCATGGTGGGCATGCACGGAACCCGCGCCGCCAACATGGCGCTGCACGAGAACGACCTGTTACTGATTTTTGGCGCCCGGCTGGACGATCGTGTCACTGGCGATCCCACCCGTTTCGCCCCTAATTCCAAGATCGTTCACTTCGAAATCGATCCCGCCCAATTGAACCGGGTTCGCGATTGTGAATTGGCGGTGCTCGGCGATCTCTCGACAACGATCCCGGCGTTTTCGCGCAGGCTGAAGAATGCCCGGCTGCCCGACTGGAAACAATGGCGCGAGGTTGCGTGCGGCGAGGATCGCGCCGAACTCGACCCTCGCGGTCTGGCGCAGCCGACTATCCGATTCCTCGATGAGCTCTTCGGCCGTCTGCCGGAAGACAGTATCGTCATCGCCGACGTCGGCCAGCATCAGATGTGGGCGGCGCAGCGCTATCGTTCCGATTCTCCGCGCGGCTTTATCACCTCCGGCGGACTGGGTTCGATGGGCTTTGCTCTTCCCGCCGCCGTGGGCGCTCAGCTTTCGCGGCCCGGCGCTTTGGTCGTGTGTGTTTCTGGCGACGGTGGCTTCCAAATGAACATTCAGGAACTCGCCACCGTCCGCCGCCTAAACCTCCCGATCAAGATGGTGATTGTCGATAACAAGTATTTGGGCATGGTGCGCCAGTGGCAGCAGTTGTTCTATCAACGTAACTATGCCGAAACCGATCTCAGCGACAATCCGGATTTCGTCGAAATTAGCAAGGCCTATCGCATCAACTCTGAGCGCATGTACGAAGAAGCGATGCAGGAATTCCCGGTCAGCAATGCGACCGGTGACACCTTGGAGCGCTTTCTGAACTCCTCGGAACCGGAGCTGCTCGTATTTGATTGCGCTCCGGAGGCGAACGTTTATCCCATGGTGCCGGCGGGCGCGGCCCTATCGGAAATGCTGTTTGAGGAAGAATAGATTTGGGGAGGCGGGCGTCTTCGCCCCTCTGAGAAAAACCTGGTTGCCTCACCTTCGCGGTCTCAAGGGGTGGGATTGAACAGATGTAGGAGAGAGCTATCATGCACGCATTTCACATCCATTATCGCAATACCCAAGGCACGCTGATGCGCATTCTGACTGCCGTTTCCCGTCGCGGACTCGAGCTGCATTACGTCCGTGCCGCCAGTGCGGGCAACCTGTTCCGCGCGGACCTGCTGCTTGAAGTCACGCCCAAGCAGATCGGCCAGCTCTGCCGGGACTGGTATGCAATCGTGGATGTCACTGAAGTCAAGTACGGTACACCTTCGTCCGAACTACTCGAAGCATTTGCCGTCTCTGGCGCACACCCCCCTATCTCCGCCAACGCAAGCGGCCGCAACGCTAGCGCGGTCGGCGCATAGCCTATCTTTGAGGTTGCCCACGCTTCGCGGTAGTCGAGAGGTGGAAAATCGGCCGTCATCGCCAACGGGTCTGCTCTGGTGAAACAAAAAGAAACCAGGCGGTGCGAGTGGGCTGGGATCGGCGCCCTCAGAGATTTTAAGGTTCCCAACAAGACATAAAAGCTTCAACCGTCAGGTCGAGGCTTCTGGCTTTTCTTGAACTTACACCGTTGTTGAGCAGTGCTGATCAAATACCCGTTTCAGCTCTCCGGCGATATCCGTCGAGTCCCGGTGCTCGATGTCGCTGCGTTCCAGCATATGAACCAGCCTCCCATCGCGCATGATCGCAATCGACGGCGACGACGGCCGTTTCCCCGTGAAATATTCTCGCGCGCGTTCGGTCGCTTCGGCGTCTTGCCCGGCGAACACTGTGTATAGCCGCTGAGGTTTTGCGGCATGTTGCAAAGCCATGCGGACGGCGGGCCGCATACGTCCGGCGGCACAGCCACAAATCGAATTCACCACTACCATCGCGGTACCTGACTGGCCAGCCAGTTCGCGATCTACATCCGCTGCGGTTTTCAGCTCCTGGATCCCAAGTCGGGTCAGTTCCTCCCGCATCGGAATCACCATGATCTCCGGATACATAAGCCCCCTCGAGGAGTCTAGATTACTCCCCTGAATTCTTTGAATATTAACGTGGAACTGGCTGTCTCGTCATCCACAACAAATCGTTATTTCCCAGTATATTGAAGGCTGTTCATAACCCACTCTAGACAGTGATTTTTTTAGCTTATGCGAAAAACTGTAGCCGCGGCACAGCGGGAGGGAAAGGAAGGCCCAAATGGTCCCACGGCGCAGGAAGAAATAGCAATCCGAGTCTGGGTTCGCAGGCGATACAAGTTTCATGAGTAAGGTAAAGCTCGAAATCCTAGAAAACGTGCCTCTCGCCCCCCTCACCACCTTAAGGGTCGGCGGAGACGCTCGTTTTTTTGTAAGGGCTCACAGCCTTGCCGAGGTGGAACAAGCGGTTACGTTCGCGCTCGACCGCCAGCTCAATCTCTTCATCCTTGGCGGCGGCAGCAACTTGGTGGTCTCTGATCGAGGATTCGATGGCCTAGTCTTGCAAATCGCCGTCGATGGAATCGAAGAACGCCGAACCGAGGCAGCCACCTGGCCAGGCGCGGCTGAGAATGCTTCCCGAGTAGTCATTCTCGACGTCGGCGCGGGAGTCACCTGGGACGCATTCGTCGCTTTCAGCGTGAGCAAAAACTATGGGGGGGTTGAATGCCTGAGCGGAATTCCCGGCAGCGTTGGGGGCACACCGGTTCAGAATGTCGGCGCGTATGGGCAGGAGGTCTCTGACACAATCGTCTCCGTCCTTGCTTACGACCTTCACCAGCATTGCGTGCGCGAATTGCAAAAGGACGACTGCGGCTTCTCTTACCGCGCCAGCGTTTTCAACTCTACCCATCACGGACGTTACATCATCGGTATGGTCTCTTACGCTTTGCAACCTGGAGCATCCCCTGCTCTTCGCTACGCCGATCTGCAAAAGCACTTCCGATCGGAGGGCACTCCAACGCTCGGGGAAATCCGCGGCGCCGTTCTCAAAATCCGCGCCAGCAAAGGAATGGTCATCCATCCTAACGACCCTGACAGCCGCAGCGCAGGATCCTTCTTCAAGAACCCCGTGCTCTCGGGTGAGCAGTTTTCAGAATTGGAACAAAGGACCGCTGCTCGGGGGCTTAAGATTCCGCGTTATCCAGCCTTGTCACAGCAGCACAAGGTTCCCGCGGCCTGGCTGGTTGAAAACGCCGGATTCCACAAAGGCTTTTCCCTAGGTGCGGTCGGGATCTCGACCAAGCACACCCTTGCCATCGTCAACCGCGGCGGAGCCAGGGCCTCCGATATCATCGCTCTGCGCGATGAGATTCAGTCCAAAGTCGAACGGACCTGGGGCGTGCGGCTCGATCCTGAGCCGGTGTTTGTCGGATTCTAGTCGCGGGTGACGAACCTCGGTGTTCGGGAAAACCGCTGAGCGTGTATCCTTCTTTAGTCCGCATTGCTCCACGCTCCATAGAGCATCATCATGTTCCGCTTGCTGAGACCGATCCTTCTGCTCCTTGCTCTCTCCGTCTGCTCTTCAAGCCAGGAGACGCATGAACACCCCGCACCTGAACGCTTGGGCAAGGTACACTTTCCCACTTCTTGCAAAACCGCCGTGCAAGCGCAGTTCGACCGCGCCGTTGCGCTTCTGCATTCCTTCGCCTACCGCGCGGCCGAGAATGCATTCAAAACTGTCGTTCAAACCGATCCCCAATGCGCCATTGCACATTGGGGGATCGCCATGACCTATTTCCACCAACTTTGGGATCCCCCGCTCGTGGTCGCTTCAATCCAGCTTGGGCAAAATGAACTCCGAGCAGCCAACCGCATGAGGGTAAGCCCTAGAGAGCGGGAGTTCATCGATGCTCTGAGTCTCATCTACAATGATGCTCCCGCGCTTCCCTACCGGACCCGCGCCGCCAACTATGAGCAAGCGATGAAGGCAATCGCGGCTAAGAACAAGGGTGACGTAGAATCGCAAGTTTTCTACGCGTTGGCACTCCTCGGAAACGCCTCCCCCAGTGACAAGACGCACGCGCGACAAAAGGAAGCTGCCGAGATTCTGCAAACTTGCTGCGGGCCAGCGCTAGATCACCCGGGTGTTCCTCACTATCTCATTCATGCCTATGACAATGCCGAGCTGGCTTCGAGAGGCGTGACCGCAGCCAGGATGTATTCGCGGATTGCTCCTTCTGCACCGCACGCATTGCACATGCCGTCCCACATCTTTACGCGTCTGGGGTTGTGGGAAGACTCCATCCGCTCCAACCTCGCGGCTCGTGACGCTGCTCACGGTCAGAGAGACCTTGGCGAGGAACTCCATGCCATGGACTATTTGGTTTACGCGTACCTGCAGGCGGGTCGCGACGAGGATGCGCTGCGGGTCGTTCAGCAGCTTAAGACCATGCCGAGACTAAGCGTTCCCGAACTCAAGGTTTCTTACGCGGCCACCGCCATGCCAATTCGCTACATCGTTGAGGGCAGCAAGTGGGAGGAGGCTGCGCGGCTCGAACCTCCCGCGGGTGTCCCGCCACAGGTGGAGGCAATCGCCGTTTGGGCGCGCGGGCTCGGTCTTGCTCGCTTGGGCTCGACCAAAGCTCGCGCCGAAGCAGAAAAACTTCAACAGATAGAGGCCCAACTCCGCAGCGCCGGCAACGACTATTGGGCCATACAGACGGGCATTCTAGGACGCGAGGTCAACGCCTGGTCCGCGCAGGCAGACAATAATCCCGAACAGGCCGCCAAGCTTATGCGACAAGCCGCGGACGAGGAAGATGCGCTCGAGAAACTGCCCCTAACACCCGGACCGATCGTTCCGGCCCGCGAGCAGCTCGGTGACTTGCTGCTACTACAAAATCGAAATGATCTTGCCCTGGTAGAATTTGACGCCGCCCTCGCCAATGCTCCGGGAAGGCGTGCCGCGTTGCGAGGACGTGCCGCAGCAACCCGTCAGCCAAGAGCCAGAAATGGCTGCAATCTCAAAACGTGTACCCCACAATCAGGCGCAGCTTCGGTGCCGGACCTGAGTACAAGCTTGTTTATTTCGCAGGTGTGGGGTCTTTGAGTCCCCTCACGTGCTTACCGAGAAACTCCCGGATCGCCGCCCAGGCGCGTTGATTCTCCTCGTAAGTGAATCCCCCGTGCCCAGCTCCTAACATTGTTACCAGCCGATTCGGCACTCCTGCTGCATCCAGCGCCTTATGTAGGCGCACGGACTGTTGGTAAGGGACCAGCGTGTCTTTGTCGCCATGAATCGTGATAATGGGCGGATTGTTCCGATTTACGTAATTGATCGGTGACACGCGCTTTGCAATCTCGTCGGCACTCGGCTGATTGCCGAGCCAAACGACTGCGTATCCCTTGGCATTTGCCCCATGCAATTCATCGAGAACATCGGCTATCCCAAACCAGTTCACAATCGCCGCCACTTTCGGATCGCTGTTCGTTCCCGGGCTCTTGCTCCAGTAGTCCTCGTCGTCTGTCCAGCACTGATTGTCGAAACCATCTTTGGGTGTGAGCATGCCGGTTGTGAGCACAAGGTGTCCCCCTGCAGATCCGCCCTGAAGCACCACGCGACTCGGGTCGAAGTTGTACTTTTTCGCGTTGGCAAAGACCCAGTGGAGCGCGCAGCGGCAATCTTCAACCGCGGCCGGCGCCAGCGACGATTTCGCTAAACGGTACTCGACATTAACCGCCGCAAATCCCATTTGCAGATAAGGCATCATCTCGAGAACTCGCTCTTCCTTGCTGCCCGCGATCCACCCGCCACCGTGAATGACAAGGACTACCGGCGTCGGCGACGATGGCTTCTGACTCTCAGCCGACGTGTACAGATCCAGCTTCGCCTCATAGTTGTTTGCCGTGTGATACACAATGTTGGGATGAACCTCGTATCGCGCCATCTCCGCTGCAAACGTCCCGGCATCACTCATTACGCCGCTTTGCCCGATACACAGCGACGCCAATGACAACATGAATACCAGCAGAAGTTTTCTCACGTTATCCCCTTTAGGAATGATTTGAAATCCGCAGCCCTACGCGGAAACAGGTGATGATACTCCGGTTCGAATCCGGGGGGCACCCCAATCTTTTCGGGCACTGATTGGCTGTTTCAGGCGTGTGCCGTAAGCGTCAATCATTTCCAGATTGCCGGTCTTCTCAATGACTTCCCGGAGGCTAAGCCGAATGTCCCCCAGACCGAATGGGCATCAATGGGTAGAAATGGATAGGCCGCCACAAACTAGAGATTCCTGAACAGCTCTTCCCTGGGATCTTCGGGATTGAGTTTTGCCAGCTCTCGTAGAAGTTCTTTCGTCTTCTCGTCGCGCGGCATAGGTACGGTGATCTTTACCTCAACGATCTCGTCTCCGCGAACACCTTCCTTGGTGGCCGACGGCACTCCCTTTTCGCGCAAGCGCAGCTTCTGTCCGCACTGAGTTCCAGGCGGGATCTTCAGCTGCGCGCGTCCGTCGATCGTTGGGACCTCAACTCTCGCCCCCAGTGCAGCCTCGCTAGCAGTCACGGGGACCGTGAGGTAAATGTCGTCCGCTTCGCGGCGAAACACCGGATGAGTCCCAGTACGAATAATGACGTACAGGTCTCCGGGCTGGCCGCCGCCAATGCCGGCGTTCCCCTTCCCCTGAATGCGAATACGCTGCCCATCGCGGGTTCCGGGCTTGATACGAACTTCGAGCGGTTCGGTGCGGCTGACCACACTTTCACCGTGGCACACCGGACAAACGGAAGCATTCTTGCCTGTCCCGCCGCAACGCGGACATGTCACGTTGAACTTCATTCGGCCACTGGTCTGCTCGATCGTTCCCTTGCCGTGGCACTGTGGACAAACACCCGGTTGCTCGATGTGTCCGCTGCCGTGGCAATTGCCGCAGACCTCCTGACGCGTAATGTTGAGCCGCATCACGCCCCCGCGGATTGCCGTCCAGAACGGGACGTTTACCTGATATTCGAGATCACTACCCGGTTCAGGCGCGTGCTGTGCTGCAGCCCCTCCGCGCGCTCCCCCAAAAATGCCTGAGAAAATATCGCGGAATCCGCCGCCACTGTTGCTTGCCTGACCGCGTGCGCCTTCGAACATGTCTCCAAAATCGAAACCGCTGAAGTCGAAGCCGCCGGCGCCGGCGCCTCCTCCCGGCGGTTGTCCACCGGGGAATCCGCCGAAACCACCAGCTCCGGTCGGCCCTCCACGAGCATAAGCTTCGGCGGCTGCGGGATCGATGTTGTCGGAGTAAAAACCGAGCTGGTCGTAAATCTTCCGCTTCTTGGGGTCACTGAGAACGTCGTTGGCTTCGGAAATAGCCTTAAATTTTTCTTCGGCGGCTTTGTCTCCGGGGTTGACGTCCGGATGATACTTGCGCGCAAGTTTGCGAAAAGCCTTGCGGATTTCGTCAACCGAAGCGGACTTTTTTACACCGAGGGTTTCGTAATAGTCTTTCTTGGCAGTGGTCGGCATAAGCTAGCAATTAACATTCAGCATTCGGCGGTCGGGGAAAAACACCATCCCGGGGGAATCCGTCGTCAATAAACAACCTTCGTGATTTTCGTTTTGGTAACCGCGTATCACTATGGTTAGAATCTGCAATTTTTACGACGCCAAATGCGTCTCGCCTTCCAGAAACATAGGGACTCCCCACTTCTCCACATCGACGTAAACCGGTATGCGTTGGATTCCTCGAGCCGTCGGCGCGAACACGTACCAGCGCTTCTCTTGCTCCACAAATGCTAAGAAAAATTCTTGATCTTTGACCCGAAATTGCAATTCATTTACCCCTTTTCCAAAAATCCCCAAAATTCAAAGCCACAGATTCACGCGGATTTCACGACGTTTGCCCCGTGTTTATCCGGTAAATCCGTGGCCGAGAAGTTCGCTCGCTAGCAGCTAATGGCTACAAGCTCACCGCTCATTTCTTGTCTACGTCCACATACTCGGCGTCAATGACTCCCTCATCTTTCTTGGCCTCACCGTTGCCGCCGGGTTCTGGACCGCTCGCGCTGCCGCTCGGCCCAGCGCCCCCGCCCGGAGGCGGTGTCTGCGCCTGCGCCGATTTGTACATCTGCTCGGCCAGCTTATGCGAAGCCTGTGTCAGAGTTTCGCGAGCGCGGTCCATCTGTGCCTTCTCGTTCGACTCCAGCGCCTTCTTCGCGTCGGCCAGCGCGTTCTCGATGTCGCCGCGTTCGGAGCCAGAAATCTTGTCTCCCTGCTCCTTCAACATCTTCTCCATCTGATACACCATCGAGTCGAGCTGGTTCTTGGCTTCGATCGTCTCGCGCGCAGATTTATCTTCGGCCGAGTGCGCTTCGGCATCCTTCGCCATGCGGTCGACCTCTTCCTTTGACAGGCCAGAAGAAGACGTAATCGTGATCTTCTGGTCCTTGCCCGTCGCATTGTCCTTGGCCGTCACATTGAGAATTCCGTTCGCGTCAATATCGAACGTAACCTCAATCTGCGGCACGCCGCGCGGGGCCGGAGGAATACCCGTCAGATGGAACTTACCCAGGGTGCGGTTCTGAGCCGCCATCGGACGCTCGCCCTGCAGCACGTGGACCTCAACCGACGTCTGGCTATCCGCCGCGGTGGAAAAGGTTTCCGTTTTCTTCGTCGGACTGGTCGTATTGCGCGGAATCATGGGCGTCGCCACACCGCCGAGGGTTTCAATCGAAAGCGTTAACGGAGTCACGTCCAACAAAAGCAGGTCTTTCACCTCGCCCTTGAGCACGCCGCCCTGAATTCCGGCACCGACCGCGACCACTTCGTCCGGATTCACTCCCTTATGACCTTCTTTTCCAAACAACTCTTTCACCAGGCCCTGAATGCGAGGCATGCGCGTCTGTCCGCCCACCAGCACAACTTCATTGATCTTGCTGGCGTCAACGCCCGCGTCCTTCATGCATTGCTTGCACGGACCGACCGAGCGCTGAATGATGTCCTCGACCATACCTTCGAGCTTCGCCCGGGTGAGCTTCTTGACCAGGTGTTTAGGGCCGCTCGCATCCGCGGTAATGAAGGGCAGATTGATCTCGGTCTCCATGGTGGTTGAGAGCTCGATCTTGGCACGCTCGGCCGCGTCGCGCAGACGCTGCAGCGCCATTTCGTTGCCCTTGCCGCGAAGATCGAGGCCCTCATCCTTCTTGAACTCGTCGATGAGCCAGTCCACCAGGCGCTGATCGATGTTATCTCCACCGAGGTGAGTGTCTCCATTGGTGGCCTTCACCTCGATCACGCCTTCGCCTACTTCAAGAATGGAAATATCGAACGTGCCGCCACCGAAGTCGTACACGGCAATGGTCTCGTCCTTACCTTTGTCAAGACCGTAGGCAAGCGCGGCCGCAGTCGGCTCGTTAATGATTCGCTTCACATCCAGCCCGGCAATCCGGCCCGCATCTTTCGTGGCCTGGCGTTGCGCGTCGTTGAAGTACGCGGGCACCGTAATGACCGCCTCCGTCACCTTCTCGCCGAGATAGTCTTCAGCCGCCTTCTTCAACTTTTGCAAAATCATCGCCGAAATTTCCGGCGGAGTGTATTCCTTATCGTGGGCTACGACGGCCACGTGATCACCCTGGCGCACGACCTTGTAGGGGACCATCTTCATTTCTTCCGTGACCTCGTCGTAACGGCGTCCCATGAATCGTTTGATCGAATAAATAGTGTTTTCCGGGTTGGTGATCGCCTGGCGCTTGGCTACCTGCCCTACCAGCCGCTCCCCGGTCTTGGTAAAGGCGACGACCGATGGCGTGGTCCGGCCACCCTCCTCATTGGCAACGACTTTGGGCTCTCCCCCTTCCATGACGGCGACGCAGGAGTTGGTCGTCCCCAGGTCGATTCCTATAATTTTGGCCATAATAAAGTTCTCCTTGATTTCCTAGCTCGTGCCGGTTGCATTGCTTCAATTCTTGTTTCAGCCCGTGGAACCTATGATTGCGGCACTTTCCGCGATGGCGCAGCCTCGGAAAAGTCGATTTCCTTCCTTCATTGTTGGCCGCTCACCCACCCGCTACTAATAAGTGCTTTGGATTCAACATCTCACAATTGCGCTCTGGGTTATTATGTGAGTTGAGTGTTCCATTGTCAAGTTTTAGATGCCGGAGAAGAAGGGCGGGATGCGAAGGCAAGAAGCCTAATTTGCGGGGAACGAGACCCCGTAATCGCGATCCCGAGAATTGATGTCAAGCGCCCTCTTCGACGCACCGCTGCTCCCTGCCGGAGTTTGGTTCATCCCGCGCCGCGATCCTGGCAATCAGTGGGGGCAGCGGGGCCGTGCCTCGGCACCCCCTCCGGCGCGGGGAACCGCGTGCCACAACCGGGAACCGGAGGTCGAACCTGGGCTTTTTCCGGGCCAAGGTTCCTGAACACTCAGTTAAAATCACCCCATGCGGCCGCTCCTGCTTGGACACCGCGGCTCACGCTGTTCCCCTTCCGTTCCCGAGAACACTTTTGCCGCCTTTGATCTTGCGCTTGAGCATGGATGCGATGGCTTTGAGTTTGACGTCCGCTTGACCTGCGACGGTTTTGGCGTTGTCTCTCACGGCACCAAATTTGGCAGAATCCCAATTTCCGTGCAGGCTGCATCCCGCCTGCGGGGCCTACCGAGTCTCGAGGGGGTGCTGGAGCGATACAGCACCCGCGCATTTCTCGATATTGAGTTGAAGGAATCCGGTATCGAGCCGCGGTTACTTCAATTGCTCGCCCGGCGGCCCCCGAGGAAAGGATTCATCATTTCGTCGTTTCTGCCGGGTGTGCTGTTGAAACTCAGGCGTCTCGATGTGCGCCTTCCCTTAGCTCTCATCTGTGGGAATAGGCTTCAACTCCGGCGCTGGCAGGAACTGCCGATCGAGACCGTTATTGCACATCAGTCGCTTGCCACGCGGAGATTGTTGAATGCCGTGCACGATGCGGGAAAGACCTTCTGGGTCTGGACAGTGAACCGCAGCTCCGCCATGATTCGTCTGTCCGATTGGCGGGTCGATGGACTCATTTCTGATAGCACCGACGTGCTGGCGCAAACCTTAGGCGAATGAGCCATTTGCGTCGGTTCCAATCCTTCCGTTTCCAAATGGGAACCTACGTCCCTGAACCCCGGTCACTTGCCGCCCGCCCCTGCACGGGATGGAATTACGCTGGAGGAGTTTATGGCGCGTACCTTCGGTCTGCTCGTCACCGTGATTGCGATCGCGATCGGCATCTATCTGTACTCTAGGCAGTCGCAAACCATCGCCGAGTCGGTTCCCGGAGGCACGCTCAAATCCGCTCCCGAGATCGTCGGCGTCAGAGGCGACTTGCTTTCGATCGCCAACGCCGAACGCAGCTACATTGCCTCAGAGGGCAAGTACGCTTCCACCATAGACGAACTGGTCAACGCTCACTACCTCACCATCCGCGGCGAGCGCCCCCCATATTCTTACAGCATCGAAACCAGTTCCTCGGGGTTTCGCGTCATCGCCACCCGATCTGGCGAAGCCGGCGGTCCCTCGGAAATCTCGATCGATGAGACGATGCAGGTGCAGACTTCCCAGTAACCCTTTCACTGGGCGGTCAACACCTCCGAAAGCTCGGCAACGAGTCGCACGCTCCCGGCCCTCCTGATTGGGGGTTTGCCTGGAAGTTCCAATTCCTTGATTTAAGCAGGCGGATCCAGCGCCGTCTCTCTAATCAAATTCGGTGTTCTGATGGCATCCTCGATGCGCTGCCTTTCGCGATCGTTGCGAAGTGGCGGCTGGTGCAATGAATGCCAACGCTTGCGAAGCTCCTGCTGGGCGCTGTCAATTCGGTCTGCCATCTTGCTGGGATCGGTCTCGAAAACTGCTGCCGCGTACAACTCTTCCCACGGTTGAGGTCCATTCTTTCCCATACGACACCTTTTCAGTTTTGGAATGGCCCGAACCCCTGTTTTCGTGCCTATGCTCTTCTGAGTAAGACGCGGCTTGCTGCCCGAGTTCGCGTAAAGAATGGTAAAGAGTCGTCTCGTGCGCGAAGGGGTGAAATCGAGAAACAACTAGGTCGCGATCGGTTGTCCAAATGTGATCCAGAAGCGGTTCAGGTCTCGAATGATGAACTCCCGCATTCCATAGAAGGTATCGTGCAGGTCCTCGATGATGTCGGCTTGCGCCCCAAGTCTGAGTCGCGTTTCGTCGATATTGTCCACGAGCACGTACAGATCAACTTCGCGGCGAAAGGCATCGCTCGGCTTGCCGTCCTTGTTGAACATCAGTTCCGCACCGCCAAACGTCACTTTAGCCCAATTGATCTCTCCGTCTTCTTCGTTGTAGAGCTCGATTCTAAATCCAATCGATGCGTACCACTTCATCGCGGCACGCACGTCGGGCACGTGGATCATGGGGACAACTTGCTGGGGCATTTCGCGCTCCCATCGGATTCCCCGGAAATCGTAGCACGGGCCCGGCCGCGGCTTTGCTACGATGGCGCATTCGTCGGATGCCCGAAATCGCGGAGCTCTTATGAATTCATATCTACGGATCGTCTTACTAGGCGCATTCAGCTTTGTCCCGAACGCGGTCGTCGCCGCCCAGGACTCCTCCCTGCAGCAAACCATAATCGCTAAAGAACGCGAAGAGCCGGAGGCGATCAAGTCCGGTGATATGACGAGGTTCGCAGAGCTCCTTGCTGATGACGCCGTATTTCTCAATCAGCGGGGCCACGGCGACAAAGCCTTAGTGGTTAAGAATACGAGCCTGGTTCGCCTCCTCGATTTTTCGATGGATGACATTCACTTCGTGCCCCTGGGGGAAAGTTCTGGGCTCGTGGCATATCGGTTGACCGAAACTATGGCTCGCGGGGACAAGCAATTCAACTTCCAGGTGTATGCTTCGGCAGTGTGGATCCGGCGCGCAGATAAGTGGCTCTGCATCTTCAGCCAGGAAACCCCAGCGAGAACACAGCCCTAATCGGATTCGGTTTTGGAAGAAGCCTAAAATCTCCGGGAACCTTCCTCACCTTTCCCTCGTACCTACGTCTATCAATGCAGCATTCGTCCGCCTTCGAGGAGGAGTAATGAAGAAAATTGGCATGTTGATCCTCGCAGTCGTCTTGGCCCACTCGGTTGCTGCCCGCGCGGAACAATGGTCGAAGACTTATAGCCTTTCCGGGGCGCCCGACCTACGCGTGGAAACCTCCGATGCGAACATCCATGTCGACACTTGGGACCAGAAACAAATCGAGGCCACGATCGTCAGCTCGCATTACAAGTTTGGCTCCGGCGGACTTACCGTCGAGGAGCATCAGACTGGCGACACTGTCGAGATCAACCTTCGATTCCCTCACAACCCCGTAAACTTCAACTTCGGCAGCCATCACGTGGACATTAACATTCACATGCCTCGCGAGGGTCGCGTGAAACTGCACACAGGAGATGGCAAGATCGAACTCGCTGATTTCAAAGGTGAAATGGACGTCAACAGCGGTGACGGAGCAGAAGAAATTCATCGCGTCGAGGGCAAACTTCACGCCAGCACGGGAGACGGCCACATTAATGCCGATGGCCGCTTCGATGCGCTGAACCTAAAGAGTGGCGACGGCCGTGTCGATGCCCGCGCAACTGCCGGCTCCACCCTCGCGGAAGAATGGATGCTGCACACCGGTGACGGCAGCGTGAGCCTGGAAGTTCCCGACAGTCTTTCTGCGGACTTGTATCTTCATACCGGTGACGGGCACATCGACGTGAATCTGCCGATGACAACCGAAGGCCGGATTCGAGGCGGTGAAGTGCGCGGCAAGCTGAATGGCGGAGGGAAACTAATCACGGTCCACACGGGCGACGGCTCAATTAACGTACGCAAGGGATAGTCTTATCGACATGGGCTGAGGCTGGAGTTCCCGGGATTGGCCTTCGTAACCTCTCCGCCGAGCCCGCTTTTTCGAAGCTTTCGGGCACTAGAGGGCTGCGCCACCAAGGGCCAGATCCCCGTGTGTCCTGAACTCGTCCCCAGCCCCCTTCCGCTCCTACCCATTGATGAACAATTTCGGTCCGCTTCGCGTACTCAGGTCCATCCCTAGCTTCGGGAGGACACGCTCGCATGCACCGATTCCAGACCGACTGCATTACCCTTGCCGCCATCGCTCTATTGCCCTCTCTCGTATGGGCCGCCACGCCGCCGGCACCAGGCAAACTGATTGACCTCGGCGGGCATAGGCTCCACGTCCATTGCACGGGCAAAGGCACTCCTACCGTCGTGGTCGAAAGTGGCCTTGGCGACTACTCCTTCGACTGGATTCTCGTTCAGAACAAGGTCGCGGCCTTTACGCGCATCTGCACTTACGATCGCGCCGGTTACGCCTGGAGCGACCCGGGCCCGAAGCCGCGCACATTCTCGCAGATCAACCTCGAGCTGCACGACGCACTGGCCAAGCTCGGCGAACACGCTCCCTTCTTGATGGTTGGGCATTCCTATGGCGGCCCGGTGGCACGTAACTTTGCACTTACTTATCCCCAGGATGTCGCGGGCATGGTTTTCGTAGACGCCGCTCACGAGGGTTTGCGTGTCCCGGTGGGGCCGAAGAAGACTCTGCGGCTGGGGGAAGACGCAAAAGGGGCACCCATTCCAGAGCCCCATGAATCACTCGATGCGGCAGACAAAACCACCATTCGCGCCGAAGATTTACCGGCGGAATTGAAGAATCTTGATCCGCTGTTTAAGGTGCTGCCCGAAGCCGAGCAACAGATGCAGGTTTGGGCCCAACAACAACCTAGCGTGTACGATGCGCAGCAGAGCGAGACTCAATGGTCAGGGGAAAATTTTCGAAAATGGATGGCCTCCGCGCAAGCAGGAACGCTGGGCGATATTCCGGTTGTCGTTCTTTCGCGCGCAGAAGGCGGTTACGGTGACGCCGACCTCGATATTCCGGCATCACAGTTGGAGCAGGAACGAAAAGAGGGCCAACGGAAACTCACCCAGCTATCCGGTAATAGCCGCCAGGTGATCGTTCGCTCGGGACATAACATGAATCTTGAGGCGCCGGGCACCGTTGCAAGCTCTATCCGGCAGGTGGTAATGGCAGTGCGCCATCACAGTAAGTTATGAGGATTCTACCGCAATTCGCGATATCGAAAGCATGTAATTGAATGATCGTTCACCATTCCGACCGCCTGCATAAAAGCGTAGCAAATAGTTGATCCTACGAAAGTGAACCCTCGCTTCCGCAGGGCTTTGCTCATCGCGTCGGATTCTGGAGTTCTTGCCGGTACCTCTCGTAGCTCGCGGCGAGCATTCACTTGCGGCTTGCCTCCCACAAACTGCCACAGATATCGATCAAACGATCCGAACTCCTTCTGCACTTCCAGACACGCCTCCGCATTTTTCACGACGGATGCAATCTTCAGCCGATTGCGCACAATGCCGTCGTTCGCCATCAACACATCGATCTTGCGCTTGTCGTAACGGACGATCTTCTTCAAATCGAATCCGTCGAGGGCGGCGCGATAGTTCTCGCGCTTACGCAAAATTGTGTCCCAGCTCAGACCGGCCTGCGCGCCCTCAAGCACCAGGAACTCAAAAAGCACGCGATCTTCGTGTTGCGGAACACCCCATTCGCGATCGTGATATTCGATCGCCAACTCATTCTGCGCCCAGGAGCAGCGCGTCAGTTTTTTTACCCGTGGAATTTTCACTTAGGTATTTTAATAAGCAAAAGTCACGAGAAACATGAATTCTTGCTCGGCCGTCAAGCCTCGGTCGTGGGCCGCAAAAAATGCCCTCGCTCTCGCGAGGGCATTCTCATTTCCTACTTGGGCAGCCTACCGTTTCCTATCCGACTGTTGTGCCGCGTTCTTCAAACGCACCACGAGCCACCTGCTTTTATGTCCCTTCGTTCCATCCGGCCAGATACTCTTCCTGCTCGGGCGTGAGTTTATCGATTTTAATTCCCATCGACTCGAGCTTCAGACGGGCTACGCGCCTGTCGAGTTCTTCTGGAACCTTGTAGACGTTCTTCTCCAGATCCTTGTAGTTCTTCACCATGAATTCGCAGGAGAGAGCCTGGTCCGCGAAGCTCATGTCCATGACTGATGGCGGGTGCCCTTCGGCCGCGGCCAGATTGATAAGGCGGCCTTCGCCCAACAGATTAATCTTGCGACCGTCCTTCAGCGAGTACTCATCCACAAAGTTACGCGTGGTGCGCTTGGACGACGACATTTTCTCTAGCGCGGGAATGTCGATCTCCACGTTGAAGTGACCGGAGTTGGAAATGATTGCGCCGTCTTTCATCACGTCGAAGTGGTCTTTACTGAGCACGTTCTTGTTGCCGGTGACGCTGCAAAAGATGTCGCCAAGTTTTGCGGCGTCGATCATGGCCATAACGCGGAAGCCATCCATGGTCGCTTCCAGAGCCTTGGTCGGATCGACTTCCGTGACGATAACTTCGGCACCCGCCCCGCGAGCGCGCGACGCCAGGCCGCGTCCGCACCAGCCATAGCCGGCGACGACGAACTTTGATCCCGCCAGCAGAAAATTGGTAGCACGGATGATGCCGTCGATCGTGGATTGTCCGGTGCCATAGCGATTGTCAAAGAGGTGCTTGGTGTCGGCGTCGTTGACGGCAATGATCGGATAGCGCAGCACGCCTTCCTTCGCCATGGCGCGCAGCCGGATGACTCCGGTCGTGGTCTCCTCGGTGCCACCGATCACGTCGACAAGCGCGTCGGTGCGCTTAGTGTGCAACACGCTGACCAGGTCGGCACCGTCGTCCATGGTGATCTGCGGTTTGTGATCGAGAGCGGCCAAGATGTGGTTGTAGTAAGTCTCGTTGTCCTCGCCCTTGATAGCGAACACCGAGATACCGTGATCGCGCACGAGCGACGCGGCAACGTCGTCCTGCGTAGAGAGCGGGTTCGACGCGCACAGAACAACGTCGGCTCCGCCATCTCGCAGGCAAATGGCCAGGTTTGCCGTCTCAGCGGTCACGTGCAGGCAGGCGGAAATGCGCACGCCTTTCAGCGGCTGATTCTTGATGAATTCCTTGCGAATGATCTGCAGAACCTTCATCGACTGATTGGCCCACTCGATCCGTTTTTTGCCTAAGTCGGCGAAGTCGATGCTCTTGATGTCAGACTGCAACGTCGTGGCGCTTACTGTTGACATATATCTCCTGGTTGCTGGTGTCTAGTGACTCGTTTTCTGAACCCTGCTCTGAGCGAACAGCCAGCTCAGCCATTTAAGCTAGTCTCTCCCCAAGTTGTAATCCGTGTGGCTTTGACTGTGCCGAGGGTTTTCTGGTGTTCACTTCAGTGTACCTTCCGCGCCCTAGTTCCTGAAACTCTTCTAGGCAAACTTGGTCGCAGGTCTTCGCGGCCTTGAAGACAAGAGATTGCCTCCGCGACTGCCCCGTCAAAAACTGTCGAAACTGCCCCACACTCGAGGCGACCGGAGCCAAGGAACCCGAAAGCAACTATTTCGCTCCCGCCATAGCGGGTTCACGCAAACCCGCGTCGCAGGCCAACTGAGCGGCTTTGTCAGTTGCTTCCCAAGCGAAGTCGGCGTCGTTGCGTCCGAAGTGCCCGTATGCGGCCGTCTTGCAGTAGATGGGACGCCGAAGCTTTAGGGATTCGATAATTCCCTTGGGTGTCAGTTTGAAGTTCGCTCGAACCAGATCGGCGATCTTCTCGGAATCGACTTTGCCCGTCCCGAAGGTGTCGATCAGTACGCTCACCGGTTCTGGCACGCCGATGGCATACGCAAGTTGCACTTCGCAACGGTCCGCCAGTCCAGCCGCCACGACGTTCTTCGCGATGTAGCGCGCCATGTATGCCGCGGAGCGATCCACTTTGGTTGGATCCTTTCCGCTAAACGCGCCTCCGCCATGACGTCCCATGCCTCCGTAGGTGTCGACGATGATCTTGCGGCCGGTTAAACCGGTATCCCCCATGGGCCCGCCGATGACAAAACGTCCAGTGGGATTGATGTGGTACTTAGTATCTGCATCGAGCAGTTCGGCCGGGATCGTGGCCTGGATAACGTGCTTCAGAATGTCTGCGCGAAGCTCTTCGGTGCTAATCGTCTCAGAATGTTGGGTAGAAATAACGATCGCATCAACCCGAACCGGCTTACCTTTCACGTCGTACTCAACCGTAACCTGCGACTTGCCGTCTGGCCGCAAATATGGCAGTTTCCCTTGCTTCCTCACCTGCGACAATCGCATCGTCAGCTTGTGCGCTAGCGAAATCGGCATTGGCATCAGTTCCGGCGTCTCATTGCACGCATACCCAAACATCATTCCCTGATCGCCGGCGCCACCGGTGTCTACGCCCATGGCTATGTCGCCGGACTGCTTGTTAATGCTGGAGATGACGGCGCAGGTGTTGGAGTCGAAACCGTAGAGAGCGTTGTCGTAACCGATAGAGGCGATGACACCGCGTACTAGGGCCTGGAGTTCTACGTATGCCTTGGTGGTGATTTCACCCGCGACAACCACTAAGCCGGTGGCAGTCAAGGTCTCGCAAGCCACGCGACTCGATGGGTCCTCGGCAAGGCAGGCGTCGAGGACGGCGTCGGAAATCTGGTCGGCGATCTTGTCGGGATGGCCCTCGGTGACAGACTCCGACGTAAAAAGGTACCGATTCTTCGATGGCAATGTAGTTCTCCTTCAACGGCCCTGGGAAGGTCTTGCCTGGCGGCGTGAACAGGTCGCTTAGTACCACAAGGGCCATGAAATGAATATGTTGCAGTCTCAAAAAGGCTATCAAAGAAGCCTCTGCGAAGCAATGAAATTCAGGGTAACCAAGAGGTCCTGCACTGGAACGGAGGTTAGTTGCGGTGGACGGGGAAAGGGGATGGGTGAATGGGTTTGACGATCGTCGGTTAGCCGAGTGAAATGTGGTTCGACAGCTGTGCATCGCAAGCAAGGTCCTGCTCGGCCGCAGACGGCCGTCGCCTCTTTGGCCACGCCTTCGGGCGCTCGAAGGAAGCGAAAGCTCGGCCGCCCCCTCCCAAGAAGTTGATTTCAGGAGCTCAGGTTCTTCCCTGTGGGCCGCTCCTCTGTCGTTACTAAGGTTCATTGCTCGTGGTTCCGAGGGGTGCCTATAATCACTCAACTGGTGGCCAGTAAAGGACCTCATCGATGTCCCACGCTACAGGAGCGGAGACCGCCCGGCAGAAGCAGGAACTGCATATCTTTCATGACGTCGCGAAGGCGTTGACGTCATCGTTAGATCTCGATTCCATTCTGCAGACAATCATGGAAAAGATGGCGGAGTATTTCCGTCCGGACACCTGGTCCTTACTCATGGTGGAAGAGTCGAAGATGGAGCTGTACTTCGCAATCGCTGTAGGCGCGGCGTCCGATGCATTAAAGAATGTTCGGCTGAAGGTTGGCGAAGGAATCGCAGGACACGTGGCCAAATACGGCGAGAAGCTTGTGGTTCCGGATGTGCGCGCTGACAAGCGATTCACCAAACGGATCGATGAAGTCACGCAGCTCGAAACACATTCCATTATCTGCGTTCCGCTCAAATCGAAGCTGCGTGTGCTGGGCGTGATTCAGCTGGTGAACGTTGACATGGCGCATTTCACGCACGAGGAAGAATTCTTTCTGCAGGCCTTGTGCGACTATGCTGCGATCGCGATTGAAAACGCGCGCTCGGTGGAAAAGATTCAGGAGTTGACCATTACGGATGACTGCACGGGGCTGTTCAACGCGCGCCATCTTTACAAGACGCTGGAGACAGAGGTTTACCGCTCGGCTCGGTTTGGATATGAATTTTCCGTGCTGTTCATTGATCTCGATCACTTCAAAAGTGTGAACGATACGCATGGGCACCTGATCGGCAGCAAATTGCTGGCGGAAATCGGATATCTGATCAAGGCACAGCTGCGACTAATCGATTTTGCGTTCCGCTACGGTGGAGACGAGTTTGTAGTTCTGCTTCCACAAACCGGGAAAGATCAGGCGCTGGTTGTTGCGCACAGACTGCGCGACAGTCTGCGCGCCAGCTGTTTCTGCAAGGAAGAAGGATTGAATCTGAATGTGCGGGCTTCGATGGGACTCGCCACCTATCCGCACGACGCCAAATCTCCCCATGACATCATTCGTCAGGCCGACGAGATGATGTATATGGTCAAGAACAGCACGCGCGACAATATTGGGATAGCGCAACGGGGAATAGAGCAGTAGGCCCCAGGCGGGGCTACCTAGATGCGCGATGTATCGATCTGATGCGACAACCCCCTCTCTCTGCTGATTCAATCCTTGAATGCTAAAATAAGTAGTCGTATTCCTCACGTGTCCCCGTCGTCTAGCCCGGCCTAGGACATCGCCCTTTCACGGCGGTAACACGGGTTCAAATCCCGTCGGGGACGCCAAAGATCTTAAGCACTTACTTCTTGTCCTTTCGCTAGCAGCTTATTTCCGGTGACATATCGGTGACATTCTTTAAAGGTGGAATCGAGTGTATGGACTGCATCCGATAGAAATCCCGGGGATAGATGCTGGTAACGCGCGGCCATGCGAAGGTCCTTATGGCCGAGCAACTGCGCAACAGTATGGATATCGGCGCCCTTCATCCTGAGCCATGACGCTGCTGTGTGCCTGAGATCATGAAATCTGAAATCTAGAATTCCGTGCTTGCGGCACAATCGCGTGAATGCCACGCTGATCCATTCAGGCTCAAGACGAGGGAACAGAAGATCCGTTGGCTTGGTCTGCTCTGTGACGGAAGCGAAAGGACAGCATCAAGCGCAAGCCGATTGAGGTACACGATTCTGCCTTCGCCATTTTTCGTTTGCGGCAACATGGCTCGTTTGCCGTTTAGATCGAGATCCAACCATCGCAGTCTGAGAATTTCAGAACGGCGCATTCCAGTAGCGACGCCCAAGGCAATGATCGGCCGCAGCCATTCAGGCGCGGCCTCGATGAGTACTCGCAAATCACCCGGCTGGAGGTATCGAACTCGCCCAGGAGCAGCTTTCGGAGCTTTCACCCGCTGGGCTGGGTTCACGGGTATGTATTCCCACTCTTCAACCGCAAGGCGAAGCAGGTGCTTAAGTACGTTGAGCTCCTTGGAAACTGTTGCGGCTGAGACATCCGCGCCCCGGTGAGTCACATAACGTTGGATGGTAGCCTTACGAATGGCTTTCAATTCACCGTCAAAGAATGGCTTAAGGTGATCTTCGATGATGCCACGCTCGCGCTCATAGTTCGCAGAGCTGATGCGTGGCTTTTGGTGTGCTAAGTAGTCTTTAGCCACGTCCGCGAAAAGCTCGGGTCCCGGGGGCCTGATGCCGTGTGCGCGTGCAATTTCCTCGCGACCTACATAGCCGCTACGAAGTGTGCTCGCATTTGAAACGTTCGACGCTTCAACTTTTTTCCTGCGTCGGCGACCGTCAGCGTCCTTGTAGCTGATCCAGTAGCCCTCGCGATCCCTGCGCGTGTAAATACCATCACCGTTTCTTGGCACGTTGAGCCTCCTCTATTACGATCTCCAACCCTTTTTGTTCTCGATTTTTGAGTCCCTTCCGGTATTCATCTTGTTTCTTTGCCTTTTCCGCCTTGTACTCCTTTGTTGCTTCTATCTTTCGTTGCCGACATCTGGTTGAGCATGAGTGCTGCTCTGGAGTGATTTTTACAAACCATCTACCGCATGGACCGCCACCGCGGGGAAGGGGTGCCGAGCATCGTTGCGGAAAATTTCCTTCCGGGGCAATACGCATGAGGTTGTTCAGAGCAACCCACGCATCTCTGTCGCCGGAGGCGTGGTCGGTTTGATCAGAGGGAATCGCAAATAGTGTTGCTCTTTCCCACGTACCGCTCGTAGCCGTCGGGCGAATCTCCAACCACAAAGCATTCGGCGACATGGAATCAGCGCCCCTGATCGCAAGGCCGAATCGTAGTTGACTCATCAGTCGCTGCAATTTCGTCGCACGTTCATCAATATCGCTGCTCGTAATTTGCGGATCGTGAAATACCTTCCCACCGGGCCTTCGCTTCACGAACCATCCTTTCGAGTCCATCCAATCGAGAAGGCAGCGGCCCTCACGGACGATGCTCATGACCTTATTCGCAATTCCAGTCGGATGAGGTTGATTGAGCCAAGCGTTGAGCGCTTTCAGGCCCGCTTTCTTGCGCTGCATGGGCTTTTTGTTCCTACGGGATACAAGCATTTCCAGTAGGTTACAAAAAGTTACCACATGCCGTCAAACAAAATTCGATAATGCAGCTTCGTTGGAGGTCCACAAAAGTTATGGATCGCAAATATCTGCGGGTACCTGGGGCAGCCGATCGTGGAAAGGTTTCTCCTTGGACGATAAGACGATGGCTCACTGACGGGAAATTGACGCGCTACAAAATTGGCTTGTCAGCCGGATACAGTGTTCACCCGATGATAGAGTGACGGCTGAGAGCTTACGCTCGAATGTTGCATGGAGTCCCGACGCGAACCGCGCAGACAGGTAGAGCTGATTGTCTCGTTAAAGGGGCGGGACAAAACAGGGGAATCCTTCACCCAAGAAGCCCTCGCCAGCAGCATAAGCGTTTGTGGAGCACTGCTTTCTGGAATCGGACGAGAGATGAGGTCCGGAGATCTAATCTGGGTGGATTATGCTGGCAGACAAGCGCGTTTCAAGGTGGTCTGGGTCAGAAACTCTGAGTCTCACCAGCTCACTCAAGCGGCAGTACACCTTTGCGAGGGAGAGAATTCTCCCTGGAAGGACAAGGTTGGGAGTCAGTGAGGGCAGTCGCACTAAAGAAGGGCAAGCCTCACGCAGAGCTTGCTGGCTTGAGGGAAATGGGCACCTTACGTTGCGACAATTGCGGTGAGCAGTTCGTGATCGGCCATCCTGCCCAGAAAGCAGACAAGAAGATTGCTGAAAGGCAAGCTCATTGGCTTGAAAAGGTCTTGGCCGAGGAGCACGAGCGCGAAAAGAAGCACGCTGATCGAATTGAATTGCCCGAATAAGCGGGCTGGGTGTTGGGCAAGAAAAAAGGCCGGCTTCTAAACCGGCCCTTCGAGGAGATTCAATCTCTGCGTACTCTCATCCTAACCTGAGGCGCGCTGAATGCAAGACTTCTCTTCGCTCGGTACTGAACTTCTCAAGTATGGTTTTCAATCCGTCATTCTCCTCGGCACTGCACACAATTTGCGGAAACCGGGGCAGGCAACGGGCCAGATTTAGCTACAGGCTAAAAGGTCTCGCCACAATCCCCGGCTTCCGAAGATTGGACGTCTCATGAAAATCAGCGGTTGCGTGTGCAGACCACCATTTTCGAAAGGACCAATGTTCGTTTCGGTACCCAAAAATCCGAGTTAGTTTTCTGCTTTGTTTGATTGTTTCTGCTGTAGCTTGAGGCGCTCTTCCTTTTCGCCCAGCAGCCTGTTGATCTCGGTAACAAGGCGCAGCAATTCCTCTGGATTCTGTTCATCGGCTGCCAATTGACACAGTTTCTCCCAACGTTCTCTCGTTTCACCCTTCATGTAATGGTAAGTACCCCCCTGAGCGGTATTATCTTCCGGCCAGAGTTGTAATCTGTCTGCTACCGGACCATGGCGCAAAACCTCAGTCACCACACGAAGTGACCATCAAGATCGCCAAGTAGGTGGATGTACGTCATTAACCCGCGTAACGAGCCGAAGTTCCGAAAAAACCAGCAATACCACAAGTGTTAACTGGGGCCGGTAAACAGCGGAAAAAAGAAGGCCAGCTTGCCGACTGGAGGGGTATGGGTGACTGGAAGCGCGTGGGGCGGATGCGTCCGATGAAAGGTAGATTCGCACCACAAGCGGATCAAAGGACCAGAGCCGAAGACACCGTTTGTTCCAACTTCTTGTGTTTTCTGGGCTGAAGGAGTTGCGCAACATGACATCAAAGTTTACATGCCGCGCCCTACCTTGCTAGTTGTCGAGCCCGAGCCTCTGCAAG
>Ga0157378_10000063_pt1 | contig 94379 bp, 66 predicted proteins | sample M65metaG_FD_115309 | JGI IMG/M metagenome (GOLD analysis project Ga0157378, IMG submission 115309) | Miscanthus rhizosphere microbial communities from Kellogg Biological Station, Michigan, USA - M6-5 metaG | ecosystem: Host-associated > Plants > Roots > Rhizosphere > Soil | place: USA: Michigan...
CATCATCGTCCTTGACCGTAATCATCATGGTGGTTTGGCCTACGATCCAATCCCAGAGGCGTTCCGGAACGGCTCGCAGCCAGACACTTATCCCGCCGATGATCATGAGCAGCAGACCGCCGGCTGCAAACTCGTTCCTGCCGGCCAGCATGTTTTTAAGAATTTCCCACATAGTTACTTTCTAACCGGTACAGTCCGGAATTTCCGATGAACAACACGAACCGAACACATCATTGGCCGGGGAACAAGCAACAACGGAACATGAGGTGTCCTTCCGTTAGACCACACGGGTATGATTCCCGTGGCAGGATTCGAACCTGCATCACCCGCTCCTGAGGCGAAGTATCCGTGTCTTCACCACCGGCCAAACTTGTTTTTACATTTTCCGCAAGTACTGTCTCCATTGAGCAATGCGCTTGTGAATGCTTCTGACTTCCTCTCGATTGCACTGCCGTTTGTTGATGGCGATGTGGCACCGTCCCCACGTAAGCTGTACCTGCGTGCGCTGAACGACGTCCCATGCCGTCCGCGGCCGTTCATAACGACCAACCTCGACGACTTGATAAGTAACGACAAACCACTGTTCGCCGATCAACTTAAAACATCTCGTGTCATCGATTCGGAGTTCGTCAATCTCCTGCTGCATGAGCCGTTCTTTCTTACGCTCGCGTGCGCTGGGTCGAGGCGCAAAACACAACAGCTTGGTTCGCGGGTGAACATAGAAGCCAGTGACTTCATATCCCCGCGGATACCCGTATACCTTCCGATCCTCGCCGATCGAACACTCGGTTTCGACCATCCATTCCAAATGCTCGAAGATGTGGCGCCCAGTTACTTTGCGCACATCCAGTGCTTGGCGTAATTCGCTGAACACGTTATCCCATGGGCGACCGATGTTGCTGCGGAGAAAGCCCCTGAGTGGACCAAGCACATCACTGAACCTCTTTTGGGAGTCGGCGTACTGGCGACCACGAGCAGACGAAGCAAACTTCGGCTGATCGTCATAGTCAGCATTCGGAACGTAAGCAATGCGTGTGCCCCACTTGCGATTCCTTCGAGTGCTACCGTAGCGCTCGCGTTCCACAGTCACTTTGTGCATATCCGAACGCACTTCTGTTCTCTTTCTAAGGTGTCGCGTGCGACACCGGTTCGTTGTAGTTACGGTCGCCGGGGAACCGGCGAGAAGAGCCGACTCGGGGCGCGATATCTTCTGGTACTTCTTAGTTCGAGGCTACGCCTCTGTCCCAGAAGCTCTGATCCTCCGGCAGGGCCGCCACCCTGCGCGTCGTTAGGGCGAAGTATCTCTCCTCTTTCACCACCGGCGAAACTTGCGTATTACACTTCCATCCCGTCCCACCGCATCCATTGCGGGAGTTAGAAGAACTTGGTCAGGGAACAAGCGATAACGGCAGGGCTCTCGCCCAAGAGGATTCGAACCTCACAGCCCGAAGGCTGTTTCTACCTGAGAAGTATCCGTCACCAAACACCACTGACCGTGTAAGTTACGCTGGGGAATTGTTCGACCGAGGCTATGTTACAAAGACGAATCGATCGACCGTCGAAGTAACAGCAGTCTAAGTACCCCAGCTACGTTTCAGTTGTGCGGGAAGAGCGCCTGGTATAACCGAACGAAGATCGGTTAGCGGGACCGGAGCGACGCCCTATAGCAACTCAGGCACATAAGTAGCCGAAGTTGCCCGCTTAGCGTCTTAACTGTAAATTCCGCCAATTTGGGCGTCCTTTCGTAAGAAGATGATTGAAGATGCCATGACTAAAAAGTTTTTGCAACAGAAAAATGCAGCCTTGTTAAATATCCTGAGTTACACCGCCTTAGTTATAGCCGCCAGCAAAAACAAACTTCGTTACTGCTTACTGTGAGAACGCGTACTAGCAAGGCATACATTCTCCAAGAAGCTTGGAGGCTTGTGACAAGTTGAGAAATTGGTCCGGGTGGCAGGAGTTGAACCTGCGTAGACATGTTCCCAAGACATGTGGGTGGCCGCTGCCCTACACCCGGACTGCAGAGAGGACCTTTCAGCCCTCCCTGGTTTATCCCTTTACGCACACCACCTGGCGCAACGTGTGCACTACGTCGACCAGATCGCGCTGAGCTTCCATCACGGCGTCAATGGACTTGTATGCCATCGGCGTTTCGTCGATGACGTCCGCGTCCTTGCGGCACTCGACACCGGCTGTGGCTTTCGCGTGATCGTCCAAGGTGAATCGGCGCTTCGCCTCAGCCCGCGACATGGCGCGTCCGGCTCCATGACTGCAACTCATGAAGCTTTCTGGATTGCCCTTGCCGCGCACGATGTAGGAACGCGCTCCCATGCTGCCCGGGATGATTCCCATGTCGCCTTCGCGGGCGCGCACTGCTCCCTTGCGGGTGATGAGCACGTTCTCGCCGTAGTGGTGCTCCCAGGTCACGTAATTGTGATGGCAGCTCACGACCTCCACATTGGCTTCGAACGCGGGGACCTCTCCCGAGGCCCGGACCGCCGCGATCATGTTATGCATCATCAGTTCGCGGTTAGCCAAGGCATAGTCTTGCGCCCAGTGCACTGCACGGACATAGTCCTCGAAGTGCTCCGTTCCCTGCGGAAGATATGCCAGATCAATGTCCGGCAGATTGACCATCCACTGGCGCATATCGTTCTTTGCCAGCTCGATGAAAAACGTGCCGAAGCGATTGCCCACGCCACGGGAGCCTGAGTGAAGCAGAAACCAGACGTTCTCGTTCTCATCGAGGCAGACTTCGATGAAGTGGTTCCCGGTGCCGAGCGTTCCCAGATGATTCACCCGCTGTGGGTGATTCAGCTTGGGATACTTCTTGGCGATCTCCTTGTACCCGAGCTCCAGCTTCGGCCATACCTCCAGGTGATGCGCCGGAGCGTCGCGCCAAGCTCCACGATCGTTCTTTCCGCCGTTATCGGTACGTCCGTGCGGCACTGCCCGCTCAATCGCAGTGCGGATCCCATGCAAGTTGTCAGGCAGATGGTTCGCGTCGAGAGACGTCTGCACAGCCATCATGCCGCACCCAATGTCGACGCCCACTGCAGCGGGAATGATTGCTCCCTTAGTCGGAATCACGCTGCCCACGGTTGCTCCGATGCCCCAATGCACGTCTGGCATCGCGGCCACCCACTTGTAGATGAAGGGCAACTGTGCGACATTCAGAAGCTGCTGGCGGGCCGCATCTTCCAGCGGGACCCCCTTGGTCCACGCCTTAATAGGCGATCCCTTATCAGGCTTCAACACGTTGTAAGTTGTCCCTGTCATCGTCTTTCCTTTCTTGTTTCACAAAGTCAAAGGGGCTAGATTCGAACTCTCAATCTCCTTCCCCTCAAAACCGGCTTGCGCCTGTTGCACCATGCTATGACCAGGCTTCGACCAAGCTCGGCCACTTTCCCATTCTGGTGGCTCGTCACGGAATCGAACCGTATCCACTGGCTTTTCAGGCCAGCACTCTTCCGTCGAGTTCACGAGCCAAATCTGGTGGACGGTGCGAGAATTGAACTCGCATTTCACGGGTGCAGGCCGTGGGTAATCCCCTTTATACGAACCGCCCATTTTGGGGCGAGATGAGAGAATCGAACTCTCGTGGCTGGATTCACAGTCCAGCGCCTAAGCCATTCGGCCAATCCCGCCATCAAACTTGGAGCTGGTCGAGTGAATCGAACACTCGTCGGAGAGGTACAAGCTCTCTGCATTGCCACTGTGCTAGACCAGCCAAACTCTGGAGCTGGCACGCAGTCTCGAACTGCGGTCGGGCGCTTACCGAGCGCCTGCTCTTCCCGTTGAGCTATACCAGCGGAGCTGGCGCGGCGATTCGAACGCCGATCACGGACTTACGAGGTCCGTGCTCTTCCTACTGAGCTACACCAGCAACACTTGTCCGAAAACCTGGAGGCGGCGGGGAGAATTGCACTCCCGATTGTCTGCTTTGCAGGCAGATGCCTTGCTGCCTTGGCTACGCCGCCTCACAAACTTGGAGCGGAAGGCGGGACTCGAACCCACGATCTCGACGCTGGCAACGTCATGTCTTTGCCGCTAGACGCCTTCCGCATGGAGCGAGCAGCGAGAGTTGAACTCGCGTCATCGGGTTGGAGGCCCGAGGCACCAGCCGCTATACCATGCTCGCAATGGCGGGAGATGAAGGACTCGAACCCTCGTACCTGGATTTGGAGACCAGTGTCCTAGCCGCTGGACGAATCTCCCGCAAACTTATTGGCGGAGCTAACGGGAGTTGAACCCGTCCCTGCTGATAGACAGTCAGCTATCCTGCCGCTAGACCATAGCTCCGGCTCCCTCCCGTGGACTCGAACCACGATCTCCGCGTTCAGAGCGCAGCGTCCTACCATTGGACGAAGAGGGAATTTCTGAAGTTGTCAAAGAACTGGTTGCCGGGGAGCGATTCGAACGCCCGTACCCGGATTCAAAGTCCAGGGTCCTGCCACTAGACGACCCGGCATTAAGCTTTCAGCGGTATCGCTTTCATGCACCGTACGCACAACACCGCCGATTCATTGAGGTTGTGGCCAAGCCGTTTACGATCGATGCGAGCCCGATCTGCAAGTTCGCGATGATCTCCGCCGCGATCGCAATGCAGCTCTGACGCGACTTCGATTGCAAAACCCTCGAGTTCAATCATTTGCGTGTTCATAAACTTGGTAGCAGCGAGGAGAATCGAACTCCCATCTCAGCCTGGAAGGGACCGCATCCTGGCCGTTAGACGACGCTGCCTCCTATCTGCGCATGGACGAAAATGCGCCATAAAAACCAAAAGCCCCCGATTTTTGTCGGAGGCCCAGAAAACCGCGTTATCGATGCGCCCCCGTTACATGAACGTACCTTCTCCCGCACCTTGCCACATAAAGGTGGCCGGTGTCAGGCAGGAATCGGTATGGGGTTTGCGCATCATCTGTTTGTAACTCATCTTCACTGTTACATCATTCCTGAAATTCGTCAATACCCAAAAGTGGTGGGCAGGCCGGGAGTCAAACCCGGATTTGCAGCTTCGGAAGCTACTGTGTTGTTCGGATTACACTACCCACCCATGTGGAACTCGCGTCGCCGGGAATTGCGAAACCCGGATGTCGTTTGCGGTAAACGCAGTTAGGACCGAAGCGTCATCATGCTTTAGACCACGCGAGCCGAACTAATCTGGTAGGGATGCAGAGAATTGAACTCTGATCTCAAGGTTCGTAGCCTTACGCCCTCATCCGTTGGACCACATCCCTATATTGATATTGGAAGCGGCAGAGAGATTTGAACTCTCATCATCCGAGGTAGAAGCTCGGCGCATTCGTCCGTTATGCTATGCCGCCTCTTTCTGACGCACATGGTGCGGGATACAGGATTCGAACCTGCTTCGTCTCGCTTAAAAGGCGAGTGCATATCCCTATCTGCCAATCCCGCAAAATCTGGTGGGTGACGCTGGAATCGAACCAGCCTGGTCTCGCTTAAGAGGCGAGTGCATGAACCCTCTCTGCCAGTCACCCGTACTCACTACAAACTTGGTGCAGGATGTTGGAATCGAACCAACGCCTCGCGATTATCAATCGCGGGCTCGACCCTCGAGCTAATCCTGCATGGTGCGCCGTTCGGGAGTTGAACCCGCATCTGTTGGGTGTAGGCCAACTGTTCTCGTCCGTTGAACTGCGCAAGAAAATCTGGTAGAGGGTGCAGGAGTCGAACCCGCGTAGCCGCGCTAATCTGGCGCCGGAGTGGGTATAAGCCACTGCCCCTCCCGGAGGCCCCTCCACTGGTGGCTCGCGATGGATTCGAACCATCCACGACGGCTTTATGAGAGCCGCGTTCTTCCTACTGAACTAGCGAGCCCACTAAAATCTGGCTGGCCGGGCAGGATTCGAACCTGCGCATGGCGTGAGTAACAGTCACGTGCCTTTCCAGCTTGGCTACCGGCCAAGGAACATTCGCAAAAACCAAAAGGCCCCGACTTTTCGTCGGAGCCTTCGAGAACTTGAATCTGAACTTAGTAGAAAGCTATGGACAGACCAATCCCGAAGGCCGAGCGCGATTGACGCGCCGTCTCATCATGGATTTGGTCTTTATAGTCATCTGCGAAACCGAGTATAGCATGACTTATTGACTTTAGTCGGACTTATTGATTCCCCACTCTATAAGGAGGTACTTCAAATCAACGAGATGACCCATCAACAGCAAATCTTCCTCTCGTCCAAGGGACATGCTCACCTGCAGGACCTTACCGAGCAAGTCGCCGCTGTCGTTACATCTTCCCGAATCAAAACTGGGCTTGTACATGTTTTTAATGTCGGTAGTACGGCTGCTGTGGGCACGATCGAGTTCGAGCCGGGTTTGGAGCGCGACCTGCCGACCATATTGGACAAACTCATTCCGCCCGGCCGTAACTATGGCCACGAGCAAACCTGGCATGATGGCAACGCGCATTCGCATTTGCAGGCGACGCTAGTGGGCCCTTCTCTCACCGTGCCGGTCGCGGAAGGGAAACTGATTCTCGGACGGTGGCAGCAGATCATTCATCTTGAGTGCGACGTCCGGACCCGCCAACGGACGATTGTTGTCACCGTAATGGGAGATGAAAACCGTTAATAAATACTAGAATGAGAGTTCATTCTATGGTGAAACGCGCGCCAGCTAAGAAGCGTCCACGCAAGGCAAAGCCAGGGTCGAAGGGGCTTGGCCCTCGAGAATGCAGACTTGAGCAGGTTTCGGGTTCCGCAGCCGATGCTGCGGAAGCCATTGAGAAAGCTGGTGGATGCCTAGTGGGCTCTTATAAAGAACCCTTGGGTGGCCATCCCGTCCTGATTTCCATTTTGCCAATCGACGCCGTTGAGCCCACTCCCTTCCAGCGGGATTTGTCCGACGCACATCACAAGCGTCTGGCTGACGTCATTGATAAGACTGGCCGTTTCCTTGACCCCATCATCGCGGTCGTGGCACCGCGCCATGGCTTCTGGACTCCCAATGGTCGGCACAGGCTCGCGGCCATGCGACGTCTCGGCGCCAAGTCGATTTCCGCGCTGGTGGTGGCCGACCGAGAAGTGGCGTGGCAGATTTTGGCCTTGAACACCGAGAAAGCGCACAACTTGAAAGAACGCGCCCTGGAGGTCATCCGCATCTACCGCGGCTTGGTAGATGAAGATTCATCTCGGCTGGAATCCCAGTTTGCGTTCTATTTGGAGGAACCTGCCCTGGTCACACTGGGGATCTGCTACGAACGAGTGCCACGGTTCGGGGGTGGGGTATATCACCCCATACTGCGCCGGACGGAGACCTTCAAGGATGAACCGCTACGAACCGAGCTCAAAAATCACGAAAAACGGGCCGAGATGGTGCTCGACTTAGAAGAGAAAGTTGCCGGAGTAGTAAAGAAGCTCAAAGAGCGAGGGCTGGTGAGTCCATACCTTCGGTCCTTTGTGGTGGCCCGCATAAATCCTTTGCGCTGGATCAAAGGCGAACCACCTTCACTCGAAGAGGTGCTGAAGACCATGCGCGAGCGGGTTGGCAGGTTCAAGATCGAAACCATCCGGCCACAGGATCTCGCTGGTGCTGGAGGGCCTTTGGATGAAGAGGCTTGAGTCGCCGTTCACTCAGACCCATTCGACCCGCTGGGCGAAGTCTTGATTCGAGAAGGGGTATCGCGCGCTGAAGCCGAACGACGCAACCATTTTCTTCCCGCGGCACCATCGCGTGAGAGGGGAAGAGCTACACTTGGGATTTCGACGGCGCTCGCGGAGCGAGTCAATCCTGGTTTTCCAAGGCGACTCGCGCGTAGGATGCTTTGGAGGCAGAAACAAACGGTTGTGCGGAGATTAGCGGCCGAACACCGTACAATGGTCAGCGCACTTGGGGTTTTCTTTCATGGACAGGCGTGAAGCGTTGCAACTACTCGGGACGGGCTTTGCACTTCACCTGGCATCGCCCAATCTTCTTGCGGCCTTGCGCGAAGTGCGATCGAGGAGTGAAACTCAGACAGCTCTTCGCACCCTGAACCCCCACCAAAACGCCACCGTAAACGCGATTGCAGATCTGATGATTCCGAGGACCGAGACTCCTGGCGCCGTCGATGTCGGGGTGAACCAATTCATCGATTTGATTCTGTCCGAGTGGTTCAGCGAGGAGGAGCGCAAGCGTTTCCTAAATGGGTTAGCGGACATCGATGCGAGTGCCCGAGATTCATTCGGAAAAGAATTCATCGAGTGCTCACCGGCCGAGCAGTCAGAGATCATGATGGCGATGGGGGAGCAGATGACCAGAGAGGCCGAGGCTGTGCGCTATAGCGCTCGCCGCTACCGGGGCTCCCTGCCGAACCCCGACAAGAACTTCTATTACATGCTACGAAGTCTAGTTCTAACTGCTTATTACACCTCTGAAGAAGGTGCGACCAAAGAACTACGCTTTGAAGTCATTTCCGATCGCCACGACGGATGCGCCAGTTCAGAAGAGGCGCGGGAGGCCAAAGGTCAATCGTGAGTTCAGACATTGCTTATGACGCAATCGTAGTCGGCTCGGGGATGACCGGGGGCTGGGCCGCGAAGGAGTTGACGGAGAAGGGGCTGAAAACTCTCGTGCTCGAAGCTGGGCGGTCGATTGAGCCGGGTCGAGATTATGTTGAACACGTTCCACCGTGGGAGGTAAGGTTCCGGGGAATGCGCGACCGGCGCGCGATCGAAGAAGCCCAGCCTATTCAGAGCCTGTGCTATGCGTGCGACGAGTGGTCTGCGAAATTCTTTGTAAACGACAAAGAGAATCCCTACACCACGGAGCCGGGTAAACCCTTCCGCTGGATTCGAGGACGCCAAGTAGGTGGCCGATCCATCATGTGGGGCCGGCAGGTGTATCGCTGGAGTGATCTGGATTTTGAAGCCAACCTTCGCGAAGGGATTGCCGTTGACTGGCCCATCCGCTACGCAGATCTCGCACCGTGGTACGACCACGTGGAAGACTTCATAGGAATTACCGGCGAAGCGCTAGGCCTTCCACAACTGCCGGATTCCAAATTTCTGCCGCCGATGGAACTTAATTGTGCGGAGATCGTGGTCCGAGACGCGATGGCGAAAAACTTCAAGGGAGAACGCGTCCTAACGATTGGCCGTGCCGCCATCTTGACTCGGCCGCATCGCGGACGTGCCCCTTGTCACTATTGCGGTCCTTGCGAAAGGGGGTGTATCACTCGATCCTATTTCAGTAGCGTGAACGCCACACTACCGGCCGCAGAAATGACCGGGCGAATGACGCTTCGACCTAATAGCATCGTCCACAGCGTGATATTTGACCCGCGCACCCGCAGAGCAACTGGAATTCGGGTAATCGATGCGGAAACACGCAACACCTCGGAATTCAAAGCCAAAGTGGTTTTCCTGTGTGCTTCGGCTTTGGAGTCGGTGCGGATCCTGCTTAATTCTTCCACTTCCGAATTCTCCAATGGGCTGGCGAATTCGAGCGGGGAGCTCGGTCACAACCTGATGGACCATATAAAAGGCGGAGGTGCAGTTGCGGTCATTCCCGGAAACGAGGACCGAGTTTCGCTCGGTAGGCGTCCCAACGGTATCTACGTTCCTCGATTTCGAAATCTAACCACCAAGCAGGGTGGATTTCTGCGGGGATACGGCTATGAAGGGGGTGCGCAGCGTGCGGGATGGGAGCGTGGAATTTCACAGACCGGATTTGGTGTCGAGTTTAAGAAATCGATGAGACAACCTGGGCCCTGGAGATTCAGTTTTTTAGGGTACGGAGAATGCCTCCCGAACCACGCGAACTATGTGGAGCTCGACAGGGAAAAGGTGGATGCGTGGGGCGTTCCTGTGTTGAAGGTCCACTGTGCTTGGGGTGAGAACGAACTCGCGATACGAAAGGACATGTCAATTGCCGCGGCAGAGATGTTGGCCGCAGCCGGGGCACGCGACATTCAGCCGTTCATCGATGACGATCCCCCAGGGTTCTCGATCCACGAGATGGGAACGGCCCGGATGGGACGGGACCCAAAAACTTCCGTTCTTAATTCTTACAATCAGGCGCATGACGTCAAAAATCTATTCATCACCGATGGTGGAGCTATGGTTTCAGCATCTTGCGTAAATCCGTCCCTGACCTATATGGCCCTGACCGCGCGCGCCTGCGACTATGCCGTCCAGCAAATGAAAAAAGGAGAGCTCTAATGATGCGCTCTAGCCGCAGAGGATTTCTGCAGGGACTCTCTATGACGGTACTCGCGTCGAGTCTGGGACCGAAGGCCTTTCCTGAAGACACAAGAAAGAAGATAGGTTTGCCAATTGCGTTCTCGACCTTGGGCTGCCCGACCTGGGAATGGCAAAAGATCCTGGACTTTGCCCGTCAACATAGATTTGCCGCCATTGAATTGCGGGGCTTGCAGGGAAATCTCGATTTGCCGTCGAATCCGATTTTCGCCTCGGATCGAATCGAGCAAACGAAGCGCGAAATCCGGGAAAGCCAGTTGAAGATTGCCTGCGTCAGCAGTTCGGCAAATCTTTATTTTGCTGACCAAGAAAAACGTAGCAAGGAGCTGGGGGATGCGCGCCGGTTTATCGACTTGGCCTCGAGCCTTGGCGCGCCGTTCGTGCGCGTTTTTGGCGGGAAGGAAGAGTCCGATCACAGCCGCCTCCCGGATCAGGAGACGAAGGCTCGAGTGGCTGCCGGGTTGCACGAGCTGGGAAACTATGCAGGACCGCGCCGAGTAAAGGTGCTCATCGAATCCCATGACCACTTCACCGCCACCGCGTCGCTCCAAGATGTATTGCGCGCCGCGAACTCTCATCACGTCGGCCTGCTCTGGGACGCACACCACACCTTTGCGGATTCGAATGAGGAGCCTGAATTTACCGTCAAGCAATTAGGGTCCTGGATGGGGCACACGCACTTGAAAGACTCGACCGGAAGTGGCGAAGATCGCCACTACGTTTTGACCGGTCGAGGAAATGTTCCTATACGACGCCAAATCGAATCCTTGCGCTCTCGTGGCTATAAGGGCTTCTACTGCTTCGAGTGGGAAAAGCTTTGGCATCCCGACTTGGAAGAGCCCGAGATTGCGATTGCCGATTTTGCCCGCGTGGTCGGCGAGTGTATGGGGGAGCGGCAAGGGTGTGGTGTCTAGACCGAGGTTGGCGCCGGTATGGCTGACCGCGCCGGAGCTCGATCGACAATCAGCTCGCTGACCGGGTCCCAATAAACCTTCTTGCCCGACCAATACGATTCCGCCGCCATCGTGCAAGCCACGGAGTGGGCAAACCCGTCGTGAACCGTGGCATGTGGCGGTTTGCCCGATCGCATGCAATCAAACCAATTTCCCATGTGCTCCAAAGACAAGTCATCAATTCCCATGGGCGGGACCCCACTCTTTCCGGGGAGAGTAATGAATTTGGATCTGCGCTTTTGGTCAACATCTGCGTCGTCTTCGTGCGTCCCTCCCTCCTCGACCAACTGATATCGTGGACTGCCTTCTCCGCCCATGTTGACCAAGGTTGCATTCTTCCCCATGTACCGGGTAAAGCCAGGAGAGTCATTGCCAAAGCTGGTCGAGTAGCTCACCAAAAAACCCTTCGGGTACTCCAGCATAGTCTGAAAGGTATCAGGTGTTTCGCGACCATCGTGCCATGCCAGGACTCCTCCGTGCGAAACCACCGATCTCGGGAAATGATCGTCCATGAACCAATGCACTAAATCTATCCCGTGGCTCATCCACTGATCAGCAATGCCGCTCGAAAATTCCTTATAGAGCCGAAACTCAAAATAAAGTCTTGGATCAAATGGTCGCGCGGGCTTTGTAAGCAGCCACTTGCTCCAGTCCGTGTCGGCCTCGCGAATTTGATTTACCTCTTTACGCCCTCGCCATCTCGGGCCATGGTAGTTCCATACAATTTCAATCTTGCTGACGTCCCCCAATGCTCCGCTTCGTACCACCTCGCAAGCTGCCTGCGGGTACGGCTCGCTGCGATGTTGCGTCCCTACTTGGACAATTTTTTTAGATTGAACCACCGCGTCACGCGCGGCTTTTGCTTCCGTCAACACATTCCCCATCGGCTTTTCAACGTAAACGTCTTTGCCTGCCTCTACTGCCATCTTGAGGATGGTCGAGTGCGAGTGCTCGGGGGTCGAAATTAGGACGGCATCGACATCCTTGAAAGCAAGAAGTTCTTCTGGGTGTTGCACCGCACGCGGAGTTCGTCCGTGATAGCGCGTGTTGGCCGCTACTGCCTTTTCGCGGTTAACCCGCCACAGGTCGCACACAGCCGTCATCTGTACGTGATGACTATCTTTCAGCTTGGAGGCAATCAGCCCCAGGTCATCGCCACGGCTGCCGACTCCGATGTGCCCGAGTGAAATGCGATCGTTGGCACCAAGAACGTTTCCGTATGACAACGCCGTAGAGTGTAGGATCGCTCCACCGGCGACGGCCGCTGCGGAATTTCGCACAAACTCCCGACGGTTTTGCTGAAAGGGTTGACTCACGGTTTGCTCCGCTTTCATCGATATTTCTCCTGATCCCAACATCCGAACTTCGACCTGAACAAAGCAATTCAGAGCGCCATGCTACGGGCGAGCTGTGCGCAAGTCAACCGCGCTAGGCCTCTGCAAGCAGCAGGCGGTCGAGGCGAAGGCTGACGTCGCGCAAGTAAGCTTCGTCACCCTCTTCGAGTTCGACGATCGCGCTTCCCGCATATTGTATTTCCATCAAGGCCTTGCGAATTTCCCGCCAGTCGGTGTCGCCCTCTCCGAGGTTTACCCACCTGTATCCATCCCGCTCACGCTTGAAGTCTTTGACATGCAGTTTGACGATGCTCTTGCCCAGCGTGCGAATCCAATCTTGCGGGTAACCATAGAGCAACACATTCCCGATATCAAACCAGACTTTGACCCACGGGCTATTGAATTCCGCCACGTAACTCTGCATTTCAAGCGGGCTCAGGAGGAACTTGTTCCATACCTCTTCAATGCCGATCACCACTTTGAGTTCGGAAGCCAGAGGAATCAATTTGCCAATCTGGCGTTGTGAACGCGTCCAAGCATCGCGATACGAGGTTTGGGCATTGACGACGGCCGGCACGAGCAGGACAACGTCCGATCCCCAAAATTTTGCATTGTGCAAAGACGTGCGCATTCCAGAAAGGCTCCTTTCGACGACCGTCGGATCACTGGATGATAGCGGGTAGTCCCAGTGGTCCATGTTCATTACGGAGTCGATGCGCACGCCGGCTTTCTCAGCAGCGGTTTTCATCTCCTCAGCCTCGTGCTCGTCAGGAGTGGTGGGAGCTTGCACGACTTCAAAACCAACGTCCTTTGCCAATTTGCAGCGCTCCAGGTGACTGAGGGTTTTCGGCAGCATGCTGTAGACGAGGCCCTTCTTCATGGCTAGAGATCGGTCAGGATTCGCGGAAAGGGACTGGGGTGCCAAAAAGCTGCTGCCGGGAATGACCGCGGCGGCTGCTACTGAGGATCTGAGAAACTCCCGACGTGATGATTTTCCCATCCGCCCCCCTTTACTTCAATTTACTCAGGTCGATCCTGGGATTTAAGACCACCTTCGACTTCATGATCTCGTCCCAAGTGACTTCGCGCTTCTCCTCAGCGGAAGTACGCGCCATGATGCAGGAAATCGCCGATTCCGCGCCGGCCTCGGCTTGATTATGAAAATTGCCACTAGTGATGCTGGCAATAAACGATTTCTTCTTCTCCGGATCGGCTTGCTCGAGGTTAGATGTGAACTTCCCCGTAGCGGAGAAGTTTTGAGGTGCTTGGCCGCTCGATGCTGATCCTTGCCATTGCCAGGGCTCTTCGCCCCAAATTCCGAGGGGACCGGAATAAGGAGACTGGGAGGTGCCTCTAGTGCCGAAAAAGCGCTCCGTGACATCCCACCATCCTTTGGCGAACTGGGTGGAGCCAAACGCAACATCCACATCGTTGGGATAACGAAACAAAACTTCGTAGTTTCCGTTTGCATCGCCATCCCCTGCCGGTCGGCCTTTGCGACCGCAGCTGGCGGTTGCTCTTAACGGATGCGCCTGCAAGACCCAATTGCAAATGTCAATCACATGAATATTTTGCTCTAGGATAATGTCCCCGGAAAGGGCTCGATCATAAACCCAGTTGCGTAGCCGCAGCTCGAGTGGCGAAGCGCTCGGACGCGGAGGGCGCTCCAGATAACCAGTGAAATAGTAAGCCTCGCCACAAACAATCGTTCCCAGAGCTCCGTTGTGGATACGATTGACCAGTTCGACAAAGGGCGGGCAATTGCGAATCTGAAAGCCTACATCCAGGCTCAGTTTTCCCTGAGCGCGGTGGCCAATTTCGATTACTTTGTGCGCGCCGGGAACATCCACCGCAACTGGTTTTTCCAAGTAAACATGCTTGCCGCCTGCCACCGCGGCTTCAAGGTGCTGCGGGTGGTAATAAGGAGGCGTGGCAACGACCATAGCGTCGACATCCTTGGAGTTGGCAATTTGCTCAAAGGCTTTTGGACCCACAAAAAGCTGTGAGGAATCCAGCGCCGCGTAGCCCTTTGCTTGCTGTAGCTGATCGAAGTGATTCCGAGCTGCGTCAAGCTGGTCCTGGAATAAGTCAGCCAACGCCACAACCCGCGCACCGGCATCGACTAAATTCGAAGCGTCTTCCGTGCCACGTCCGCCGCAGCCGAGGAGCCCAACTCGTACCGCCGAGTTGGCTTCTGTGCCGAAGACGAGCCTCGGCTGCATGTACATCACGCCCGCCCCGGCGGCGGCAATGCCCAGGAACTTACGACGATCCAATTTCTCGGTTGCGTTACAAGGTTCTTCTGGTTTGCCCGTCATGCGTGCTCCTTAAGCTCCTATCAAGTTTTCCAAATACTTCTTCGCCGCGCGCACATCTTCCATCTGCTGGGGGCCAGAAATCTCACGCTCGATGGTGACCGCCCCGCGGTAGTCGATTTCTTTCAGCCGTGTAATGATACGTGGGAAATCAACTTTGCCCTTGCCGATGGGGACTTCCTCTCCGAGTCTTTTCGGATCGCTTGGCCACAAGCCGTCCTTGGCGTGAATTCCCTGAATGTATGGGCCAAGCAGTTCGATCGCGTCTACCGGATTGGCTTTACCGTACAAGATCAGATTCGCAAGATCGAAGTTGACACCCTGATTGTCGGTTCCGACATCGCGAATCGCACGCACCAGCGTGATCGGAGTCTCTTGGCCGGTCTCGTAACGCAAGTTTTGGCCGTTGCCTTTGCAGTATGTGGCAATTTCCCGGATGGCTTCGATGGTTTCCTTGTACAGCACATCGTTGGGATTTTCCGGAATGAACCCACAGTGAGTTTGGACAGCGGGAATGCCGCATTGCCGTGCAAAATCGGAGGCCTTTTTGATGTGAGCGATTCGCGCAGCACGCGTCTCGCGAGGGACCACGCCGATCGTGATCGGACCGCCGTAAAAGTCCCAAATTTCCTCGCCGGGTCCACCAACGACAACCGACGTTGCCTCGACGTGAGACGTGTCGAGCGTTCGCCGGAGCCGGCCATCGAGGCCGGGATGAAATTCCTCAACGTATATCTGGGCTGTGGGAAGGCCAAGATCGCGAACCTTGGCTATTGCCGAATCGGGATCATTGCCGATTGCGACGATTAATCCCAGGCGAAGCGGTTTTTTACCCTGATTTTCCACGCTGGCGGGAGCATGAACCGGGCTCGATTGGGCAGATACCGCAAGCGATTCAGCCGTTAAGCCGACAATCGGCGCCAACCCCGCCCCGAGAACTGTGGCTGTGGTTTGCAAGAATACTCGGCGATTTTTTTCTTCCACGAAGAACTCCTACTTAATCAGAGTGCACGGTGGCCCATTCCGCCCGGCGGTTGCTTCCCTGGCACAGGTCGAAATAGGCATCCAGCATAGTAGTTTCTGAGTGTAACTCGGCAGAGCACGCGCAACTACTAGGGCTTTCGCAGCCCTGGGGCGGCGGCAACAAATCGGCCGAGCGCTGGTACATTTCAGTCGGGGTCCCCAAAAGAATCCCATGGCGTCCTCCTGGATTGGACGTTCAAGCTGATGAGAGGTGTGAAATTGTACCGCGCGGCGTTGCCACATTGAATGCCTCGGAGTAATTTATGAGCGCGAGGGGGAATATGCAAAAACCGCTACGGTTGTCTCGCAGTTTGGGGGGACAGGTTTCGCGACGACAGTTCTTGGGACGTACAGCGGCCGCCGCCGCATTTTCAATCGTTCCGCGCCGTGTGTTGGGGGGCCCAGGATATGTCGCGCCCAGCGACAAAATCAACACCGCGTTCATCGGGGTGGGTTCGCAGGGCTTGCGCGTGATGCTGCACTTCCTGCGCGAACCCGATGTGCAAGGTGTCGCGGTCTGCGATCCCAACAAGAGCGCGGCAAACCACCCGCAGTGGTACACGCACGAGTTTTGCAATTCGGTGCGCGAACTGCTCGGCGTGCAAAGCGGTTGGGATTGGCTCAGCCCCGATAGCCCCATTCAGTTGACCCATTCCATGCAGTCGTCGGCTGGGGTTGCGGGACGCGACACTTGCCAAAAAATTGTTGATGCCTACTACGCCAGTCAACAACGCTCCGGTCAGCACCGTAGTTGCGCCGCTTACGCAGATTTCCGCGAGCTGCTTGAGAAGGAAAAGGGCGTGGACGCTGTGGTCGTGTGCACGACGGATAATCTCCATGCTGCTGTTTCCGCCGCCGCCATGAAGAAAGGGAAACACGTCTTTTGTCAGAAGCCGCTGACACACACTATTTACGAGGCCCGCCGGGTTGCTGAGATTGCTCGTGAAACCGGGGTAGCAACTCAGATTGCGGTTGCCAACCAGGCCTCCGAAGACACTCGCCTGCTCTGCGAATGGATTTGGGACGGAGCCATTGGCCCCGTGAGGGAAGTTGAGAACTGGTCCAGTCGCCCCTTCTGGCCGCAAGCACTCGAACGCCCCAAGGAAACACAACCCTTGCCCGCAGGGTTAGATTGGGACTTGTGGCTCGGTCCTGCGCCACAGCGTCCCTATAATCAGGCCTACTTGCCTTTTGTTTGGCGGGGATGGAGCGATTTCGGTTGCGGTTCCCTCGGCGATATGGGTTCCTATAGCTTCGATACGATCTTTCGTGTCTTGAAGCTGGAGGCGCCGCTGAGCGTAGAAGCGAGTTCTACAGATCGCTATCCGGAGACCTATCCGCTGGCCTCCATTGTGCGTTATAACTTTGCAGCCCGAGGCGATATGCCGCCGGTGAAGCTTAGCTGGTATGACGGGGGCATGAAGCCGGCGCGCCCCGATGAATTCGACAAGCATCTTCCCCTCCGTGGTGAGGGGGAGGACGGTGACGAAGGACTTCTGTTTATCGGGGATCGCGGCAAGATTTTCTGTTCATTTAACGGGGCCCATCCAAGGCTCATTCCGGACGAGAAGATGAAGAGCTACAAGCAGCCACCGAAGACTTTGCCAAGGTCTCCCGGCAACGAGCGGGAGTGGCTCGATGCCTGCAAGGGAAGCAAAACCAAGCCGGGTGGGAACTTCGAGTTCTCCGGCATGGTGACTGAAACTCTGCTGCTGGGTAATGTGGCGACTCTGGTCGGGCAAAGGTTAGAGTGGGACCGTCCCAGCCTGAAGGTTGCTAATTCGGAATCTGCCCAAAAGATCGTGCGCCCGGAGCGCCGACCTGGATGGGAACTTTAAGAACTTAGACTACTGTTTACGCTGGCTAGGAGGATGCCAATGTCTGCGATATCGAGAAGAGAGTTTGTTAAGAATGCTGGCGCGGCGGGAGCAGCCGGGCTTCTTTTTTCACACGCCCTGGACCTTCGCGCGAATCCGCTTGGGCTGCCGATCGGATGCCAGACTTGGCCGGTTAGAAAAATGGTCGAAAAAGACTTTCCCGGCACCGTGCAAAAGCTTGCCCGGATCGGATTTCAGACTATCGAGCTTTGTTCTCCAGCCGGTTACGCCGACTCGGGCTTTGCTGGCCTCGCCAAATACAACGGGACTGAGCTAAGAAAGATCCTGAGCGATGCTGGGGTCTCATGCATCAGCTCGCACTTTAGCATCCAGGAACTCAGGGACAATCAAAGCGGGCGAATTGCCTGGGCGTCCGATGTCGGCCTGAAGCAGATGATCGTCCCTAGTCTCGATGGCCCGAAGAAGCCGACCCTGGACGACGTGAAGCGCGCCGCCGACGAATACAACAAGATGGGTGAGAACGCGGCCAAGGCTGGCATTCAGCAGGGGCTTCACAATGAAGATTTTGAACTCTCAACGGTCGATGGCAAGCGTACCTATGACGTCCTGTTCGGTCTGCTGGATCCCAAGCTGGTCAAGTTTCAATTTCAGGTTTCGACCGTCAGCAGCGGTTACGATGCCGCCGACTACTTCACAAAATATCCCGGGCGCTTCATGTCCATGCACGTCCAAGGCTGGTCGGCGAAAACCAGGAAAATCGTGCCTGTGGGACAAGGCACTCTCGACTGGAAGAGAATCTTCACCGCAGCTAAGGCCGGTGGTGTGCAAAACTACTTCGTTGAAATGGAGCTGGAAATGATGCAAGCGAGCGTGCCGTTCTTGCGCTCGCTACAGGTGGACTGACGCCGGTCAGGGATGCTGCCCTGGCGCGGCAGTAGCTTCGACCAACCGTCTCACGGGCTCAACCACTGTGAGCAGCAGATTTGCGGTCGGGGCCATCGCGGGTCCAAGCTGAGCGAGTTGCGCGCTTCTCCACGATTCCGCTGAAGTCCGGGACTGAGCCAGATAATCCAGCGCACTCAAGCCGATCGTTCCGGTTGCCGAAAGCTCACTCGAAAGCGGGACATTTTCTTGCAGAAGAAAAGAGTTCTCAAGAAGCGGATGTAGTTTCGCGTCGTTGTCCCGCCAACTAGCAAAAAGAGTTCGAAGCTGGGCTTCCGCGTCATGATCTTGAAAGTTGCTTTGCATGTACTTCTGCACCAGTTCTTGAAAGCGTCTTCCAATTTCACTCTCGGGATTGGCTTCATCCACCAGGCGGTTATAGGGCATTCTGAAATCCCAATCGCCCTTTACACTCGAGATACGCGCGTAGTCTTTCACAGGTTCGACCACGTCTGCCAGAATGTGCAGCGCCGCGACATCCTCAATTCCGGCCATACGACGCAACATGGGAACTTCATGGGTTCGGTGAGTCAGGCCTAACCACTCCAGCCGCCAGCTGATCTCGCCAAGTCTGCCGTACATAGCGCTGGCGTCTTGAACCTCCTGCCGAGACCATAGACGTTCGGCAACCGCGGCGGTGCGCGGCCACACTCGTGAATCTAAATTTTCAGGGCTGATCCATTCCCCCCACATACACGCTTCGCCTCCGAGGATTCGTTTCTTCTCTTCCGAGTCCAAACTAGAGGCTGGCCCTGACATGGGATCGACCGCGTAATGCCGCGCTGCCGGCCACATCAGGTCGAGGTAATACCCAAACGAAAGCAACCCGCTGTATCCCTGCCGAGCGGCTGCTGCCAACGATTCTTGCCCCCGCCATGATTGCACCACGATAGTCTTTGGCAAGTCTGGACGCAGAATTTCGTCCCATCCCATCATGATCTTGTGGTGCTTGTCGAGAATCCTTTCGAGATGCTGGTTGAAGTATGCTTGCAGGTCCTGATTCGTCTTCATCCCGTGGGAATGCATGAACTCTTGAATCTTGGGATTTTCGTCCCACGGCTTTCCGTTAACCTCGTCACCGCCAATGTGAAAGTAAGCATCGGGAAAGAGCCTGGCCATTTCGCCGATGAATTTGTCGAGGAACTTGTAAGTGCGCTCTTGCGTCGGGTCCATTACGGTGTAGACGCCGCCAGGCTGAATCTTGTATGTGCCGGGAGTGCTGGCAAGCTCCGGATATCCTACGAACCAGGAGCGGCTGTGTGCGGGAACATCAAACTCTGGCACGATGCGAATCCCGCGATCGCGCGCGTAAGCGATAAGGTCGCGAAGTTCGGTTTGCGTGTAATACAAGCCATCGGAACCTTGCTCGTGTAGCTTGGGGAACTTCTTGCTCTCGACGCGGAAGCCTTCGTCATCGGAAAGATGAAGATGCAGAACATTCATCTTTACCGCTGCCATGCCATCCAGATTGCGTTTCAGTACGTCGGGCGGAATGTAATGCCGGCCGACATCGATCAGCAGGCCGCGCCAGGCAAACCGCGGTTGATCCTTGATGGTTACCGCTGGCACAAAAAACCCCTTGCCACCGGTTTCGACAAGTTGCAGGAAGGTTTCGAGGCCGTGCAAAATGCCCAACGGATTCGGGGCGGTGAGGTTTGCACCTGTCGTGCTCACGGTTAGCTCATAAGATTCATCCTCGCCGAGTTTTTGTATCTCCTCGCTCCCATGTTCCGCGCGCACGCTTAGCGTCGGTCTGGTATTGGGAGCCAACGACGAACTGAGCAGCATGCCAGTTTGTTGGGAAAGCTGCTTGACAAATCTTTGCACCCCACGTTCAAGCCTCGAGTCCCTGAAACCAGAGACCGCAACCGAGAAGGACTGGGTGATGGCTAGCTCACCCTGTTCTGTTTTCACACTTGCCGGCATAGGCATGGCTTTCAACTGCTGTGACTGCGCCCCCGAGGGCGCCAGCAGGAGCACGAGACTTAGAATGAGGAGTCGCATAGTTGAGCAATGTTACAGCTAAGAATTTCGAGTCACCAAGAGTAAATTCCTCGTCTTGATTGGGCGTATTGAACCATGCGGAGTTGCAAAGGTTCGCTGACATTCCAGCTGTTGAGAAACTCAGAAGGTCCCCGGAGTGTCGTCCCGTGAACATCGAGCTCGCCGAATCTTGTAGGCGTTTTGGGGTTGATCGGGGCAGGCAAACCGGCGCCGAGTCGGCGACTGGTGAGCTTCCGCTTCCACGGCGTTCGCTTTCGCGCTACTCTAAGTGCGAGCTGGTGCGCTAAAACTTACGTCTTGCGATCCACGCCAAATGCTGGAAAGACAGGCCATATCCGTGCGTATGCGGCGGCCCATTGCCGGAAGAAGTATCCCCGCGCACATCTTCCTCTTGCTGGTCGCGTGCTCTACCTGTTTTCTGAATGGCACACGAGCCATAGGGCAAGGTGCGGACCGGGCATTGCCCACCCTCGTTCATGCTGACGAAATTCGTCGCTTGAGCCCTGAACAGGCTTCGCTCGGTTATCCCGTGCGCATTCGCGGTGTCATCACCATGGATGCTCCGGAGCCGGACTTCTTTCTTCAAGACGCGACAGCAGGTATCTACGCGGAGGGCAGCGCGTCCCCCAAATATCCCCACCTTCTCGGTCAGTTGGTTGAGGTCGAGGGAGTGACCGGACCCGGCAAATTCGCGCCCGTCATACGCGAAACCAAGTTGCGCGTACTGGGGAAGGGAGCCCTTCCGAAAGCGCACCTCTGGGCTTTTTCGCAACTGGCGAATGGCCAACAAGACAGTCAGTGGGCAGAAATACGAGGCATCGTTCGGTCTGCGGCCGTCGACCGAACTTCCTGGCGAGAAACGACGTTGGCGATGCATGTGGCATCCGAGGGTGGAGAATTTGAAGTTCGTGTACCCATCAGCCATGAACAGAACTTCTCCTCTTGGGTGGACAGCGAAGTCCTCGTCGAGGGTGTGTGCGGCAGCCTGTACAACGTCAATCGGCAACTTACGGGGATCTTGTTCTACGTTCCAAGGTTGAGTTTGATCAAAGTGGAAGCTTCCGCCACGGAAGTTCCGGTTTCGGCGTTGCTGCGTTTTTCGCCCGGGGCTGGAGCGCGCCATCGGGTAAGAGTGCGCGGGGTTGTCGAGTACCAACAATTGGGCAAAGCTCTGTTTCTGCAGATTCAAGGCAAGGGCCTGCGTGTCCTGACGCAGCAATCTACCGCTCTAGAAATCGGTGATCTGGTCGACGTGCTCGGTTTCCCGGCGGTGGGCAACTCAGCGCCGATATTGGAGGATGCCGTATTCCATCGCGTAGGACACGAAAATGCGCCAAAAGCTGTCAACCTCGACCTAAAAGCGCCATGGGAAGAGTTTGACAACGCCGTCGTGCACACGGAAGCGACGCTTTTGGGACGGCAAGTGAGACCGGATGGCCTTGTGCTCCTCTTCCAACATGGCGACACCTCTTTTGACGCAACCTTGCCGCAGGCCGTTTCCGGCGACACCCTCCTCCCCATCCCGCTGAACAGCAAAGTACGAGTTGAGGGTATATGTTTGGTGCGCAGCGGCGGGCTTTGGCGCGTTCCCGAGTCGTTTCACATGCTGCTTCGCTCACCCCAAGACGTCGTGGTGCTCACCACTCCCTCGTGGTGGAATCTGCGCCACACGTTATGGGTGTTAGCGATCACAACTGGTGTTCTCCTGGTGGTTGTGGCGTGGGTCGTCCATCTCGGTAGACGCCTGCGCCAACAGATGTCAATCATCCACCAGAAGCTGAGACACGGCGCAGTGCTCGAAGAGCGCAATCGCATCGCCCGAGAACTGCATGACAACCTGGAACAAGAACTGGCAGGAATTACGATGCAATTGGACCTTGCCGCCGACTGCTTTCAACAAGCGCCAACGGTGTCGCGGCAAGCGCTCGAGGCTGCCCGTGACATGAGCCGACACAGTATGGTGGAGGCCCGCCGTTCGGTATGGGATCTACGCTGCCATTTGCTGGAAGGTGGAGACCTTGTCTCTGCCATATCGCAAATTGTCGAGCCGCTGGTCGCTCGCCACCATGCGAAAGTTGACGTAGAAATTAAGGGGACACCAGTGCGCCTGCCCGGGCAAATCGAGATGAATTTGTTGCGCATCGGACAGGAGGCTGTGGCGAACGCCGTGAAACACGGACGGGCGCAACGGGTGGGGATCGAACTGCAGTACACATCGAATTCCGTTTGCCTCACGGTAAGCGATGAGGGAAATGGCTTCATCACAAGTCAGGCTCTACCCACCGGCCACTTTGGATTGCTCGATATGCGCGAGCGGGCACAGTCGATGGGGAGCCAGCTGAAAATCGAGAGTGAACCTGGGACCGGGACTCGCGTCGTGGTAGCGGTTCCGCTCCCGAACGAACCGAGCAATGGAGAACTCAAAAACCATACGTATTCTGGTGGTTGACGACCACTTTATGGTGCGGATGGGACTTTCGGCGTCGCTGAATGTCGAACCGGACATCGAAGTGGTGGCCGAGGCGGCCAACGGCGAGACCGCCCTACCGCTCTACCGCAATCACCATCCCGACCTGGTGATGATGGACCTGAGACTACCTGGCATGAGTGGCGCGGATTGCACGGCTGCGATTCTCCGCGAGTTTCCGGAGGCTCGTATCTTGATACTCTCCACGCATTCGAGTCAGGAAGAAATCTATCGCGCGCTGCAGGCAGGCGCACGCGGATACATCGTGAAGAGTATTGTCCGCGAGGAGCTTCTTCGTGCAGTTCGCGAGGTACATAGCGGCGGTTCCTACATGGATAAAACCGTTGCTGCAAATCTGGCAGAGCGGCGGTTCCACCGCCCCCTGAGTAGTCGCGAGTTAGAGGTACTGCACCTGGTAGCCAAGGGCCTTGGCAATCGGGACATCGCCAACGCGCTTAAGATCGCCGAGGTCACGGTCAAGCTGCACGTTAGTCATACTCTCGAAAAGCTCGGCGTCAAAGATCGAACCGAGGCCGCTACCGTCGCCCTACGCAGAGGGATCATCTCACTCGACTGACGAAGAGGCGGTTTGCCCCCGAAATTTACCCTCTTGGTACCCCGCTGACTCGTTTTCTCAGAAGTTCCGGCCTTCTGCCGACGTTTCTCTAGTACTACTTTCGTACAGTATTGACAACGCTCGCCTAGCTATTTTGTATTAGGGACGCAAGTTCCTGGTGAGGGGTTTTTGCGCTCATTCGTAGCCCTCGCCTAGCTCCAAAGCGCTTAGGGAGTGCAAATATGAAGAGGTATTCCGCAGGGCGTTTGCTTGGAATCGCGTGTCTGATTCTTGGCGGCATGGCATTCGCGCAGTCCGACCGTGGCAGCATTGCGGGAACGGTTACGGACAGCACTGGTGCGGTAGTCAGCGGTGCTTCCGTGGTTTTGCGAGGAGTGGACAACGGAATTCAATACAAAACCCAAACCACCGGCGAGGGAGTCTATCGCATTTCCGACCTGGCCATCGGCAGATACGACGTAACCGTCGAGTCGCAGGGGTTCAAGTCGTCCGTGCAAAAAGGCGTGCTGATCCAGATCAACACGGTGGCTGCGCTCAACGTCTTGTTGCAACCAGGCAGCGCGGAAGAGCAAGTGAGCGTTCTGGCGGACGCTCCAAGTATCCAGACCGAGAGTTCCGATCTGGGGACCGTGGTTGGCGAAAAGCAGATTGAAGACCTACCCTTAGCGCTGAATTCCACCGGACAGAGCTTCGTCCGCTCGCCCGAGACGTTTATCTTCCTGACCCCGGGGACCACCGGTCCGGGCACCAACAGCGATCACGCTAGCTCGGGGGTCTTTCAGTCAAAACTGTCGGGCGGCCAAAACTTCGGTACCGAAATCCTGTTGGACGGGGCTAGCGTTCAGCGCTCCGACTCGGGATCTGCATTCGATCAAACTGCACCTACGGTTGAGGCGTTGACGGAGTTCAAGGTAACAACCGCTACTCCAACTGCGGAATTCGGTCATACCTCGGGTGGAATTGAAAGTTTCACTACGAAATCAGGAAAAAATAGCTACCACGGATCAGTATTCGAGTTGTTTCGCAATGAAGCCCTGGACGCATTCCTTTGGGACCAGTCATACCAGAACGGCATTGCCAAAACCCACAACCAGCTGATCGCCGCCTGGAACCAGGCAAATCCCGGAAACACAGCGAGCCTTGAGACGCTGACTCCCAAACCTAGAGACCGGCAAAATGATTTTGGAGGCTCCCTGGGCGGACCTATTCGCATTCCGCACCTTTACAACGGCACGGACAAAACGTTCTTCTTTTTTGCATGGGAGCAATATCGGAACCGCCGCGGCCTAACCAATAGTGTGACAACGCTCCCTTCGGCAGCGGAACGCACCGGCGATTTTTCCGCTCTTCTCGGCTCCGGAGTGGTGGACAGCAGCAACAACCCGGTGATCAATCCGTGCAACGGACAACAGATTCTGCAGGGACAGATATTTGACCCTTCCACGACCCAGGTGGTTGGGGGCCAGACCTGCAGATTGCCGTTTGCGAACAACCAGGTTCCAGTAAACAGCGCGGTCGCGCAGAAGGTCCTGACCTACGTCCCGGCGCCCAACCGCGGCGGGGCGGGCCCGGGTGGAATTTCCAGCAATTTCCTGAACCCGGCTGCCTTGGACCATGTCATCACCACGCAAACCAGTTTTCGCATCGATGAGAATCTGACAGAAAAGAACAAGCTCTTTTTCTCTTATCACAGCCGTGAACAATATTTCTTGAACGGCAATGCCGTTAACCTGCCCGGTCCACTGGAGGGAGGAAACTACAACAACTATTACTTCACGCACTATTTACGCACAGGCTGGGACTACACGGTGAGTCCCTCGATGTTGAATCACCTTACCGTTGGCTTTAACCGAGTTTACACGGCTGCCAAAGCGCTGAGCGTAGATGGCAGTGACTGGACGTCAGTCCTAGGCATCTCGGGCGCGAGCGGCGGGGTTTTCCCATCGTTCTCTTTCAGTGGCGGGCAGTACGGTATTAGCTATGCGAGCTTGGGCGGCGGGAACTATACCGTCCAAATTCCCAACGCCTTATTGGTGGCTGACAGTGTTTCCATGATTCGCGGCGCGCACTCTCTGCACTTTGGGTTTGATTGGAGGTCGTACCAATACTCAGTCGGCAATCTGAACACGTCCCCGGTATACGCGTTCACCAATGGTCAGACTGCATTTGCCCCTACCACGCAGCAGCCGGCCGCGGTCAATACAGGGGATCCATTTGCTAGCTTTCTGTTGGGAGAGTTGAGTACTGAAAGCGTCACAGTTTCTTCCCACAATCCTCGCTGGAATCAGAATTATTACGGCGTCTTTGTGCAGGATGATTACAAGGCCCGCAAGAACCTGACACTAAACCTTGGTCTGCGATGGGACGTGGACACCCCACGTCACGAAGCGACGGGCGCGCAAGCAGTTTTCTCTCCGACCGCCAACAATCCGCTATCACCGGGACAACCAGGGGCGTTCATCTACGGCAAGAACGCAACTGGGGCAAAAACATACTACAAAGACTTCGGCCCCCGCATAGGTTTCGCCTGGTCGCCAGGGTTCGTGCGCGACACCGTGCTGCGAGGCGGCTACAGCATCTATTATGCGCAGCTGACTTATGGCGATTTTGGAATGAACCTGGCTAGCGGCACTACCGTCAACCAGACTTTCCAAGGCCCCCCCGACAACTTCACACCAGTACCACAGGGCACGCTCGATTCTGGCTTTCCAGCATTTACTCCCCCCAGCAACCTAAACGATCCAGCGCGGAACGCCTTCACTTTCAACGGCGCTGATTATGCGGCTCCGGAGTATGGACGTCCGGGTATGGTGCAAAATTGGTCTCTGGAAATTCAGCACCAGCTTGCGTCGGACCTGATCCTGAGCGTCGGGTATGTAGGCCAGCATGCGACCCGGCTGCGCTCGAACCTGTGGCAACCCAACACACCGAACCCGAAATACAACTCACTCGGTGGCGCCCTGAATTTCATGGTGGATGGTAGCGATGGGAATGGCGGGCCAGCCATTCTCAGTCAGCTGGGAGTTTCTGTTCCCTCCTGGTTCGTGCCGGGATGGGGAAGTCAAGCGACGATCGGGCAGCTGCTGCGGCCATTCCCGCAATACTGGACTATCTCAAGCAGTTGCTGTCTGGAAAACTTGGGCCAGTCGACCTACAACGCTTTGCAGGCGAAACTTGAGCGCCGTTTTCGCAACGGGTTCAATCTTTTGGCGTCCTATACATATTCGAAGACGATCACTGATTCCGATACCGTGTTTTCCTCGTTTACAGGATTTCAGACCAACTCCTTCGGGGCACAGAATCCATATAACTTGAAGGCAGAGAAACAGCTCAGTTATCAGGACATACCCCACATCGTAGTCCTAAGCTACATGTATGAACCGCCGGCCGGCCCCGGCAAGAAATACTTTAATCAGGGTGTAGCCAGCAAAATCTTGGGCGGATGGCAAATTGGCGGTGTGCTCCGATACCAAAGCGGTTCGCCTGCCGCCATCAATCAGTTTGCGACTTCCAACCCATACAGCGGCGGGAACTATCGCTACAGCCGGATTTCCGGGCAGCCGTTGTTTGGCTCCGGTCGCTGGAGCCCGGCCGCGGAAACCCAAGGGCTGTCTATTACGGGAGTCTCGGGTGGTTCGGCGACTTTCGGCGGCGGCTGGAACAGCGGCTGTAGTGAGAACGGGTCTGGAGTATTCCAGCCGAACAGTCCGCAGCCCTCGCCGGTGAACTGCATGGCGTACCTTAATCCCAGCGACGCGGCTTTCCTGACGAGCCCAACCGGGCAACAGTACAACGCAGCGTATGTGTTTGGCAATTTGCCGACGATTGTGGGTTATTGGCGCGGCCACCCCTATTTCAACGAGGACTTTTCGATCATTAAGCGGACCTCCATTACCGAGGGTACGGCACTTTCACTAAAATTCGACATTCCCAACGCGTTCAATCGCCACACCTTGGGAACCATAAATGGAAATCCGGGTGATCCCCATTTTGGCTCACCTGGGTTTACCTTCTTTGGAGGCCCGAGTTCTAACAATGGACCAAGGGACATTCAGATCACGGCGCGTTTTGAATTCTGAGTTTAGACTCAGAATTCCCCGTTTACTCTAGGTGGCGTACGAATCCTCCTCTCCGATGAATTTCCGGACAGGAGGATTTTATTTGCATTGGAAGGTCGCATAAAATTTCCTGTATATGAACCTCCAAGGCTCTCACGATTATCAAGAGCTTGCGCATAAAGTTTCCCGGTTCACAAGGTGGACTTCACTGCTAGCCACGCTAATTTGTGTAGCAACTTTTCTCTTTGCGCAAAGTCCCGATACCCCTCCCGAATTCATTCAAGGCACACAGGCGATGCGCGAAGGCAAGCTGCAGGAAGCTGTTGTTGCCTTTGCCGCGGCTGCAAAACGTCAGCCAGGTTTTGCCGAGGCGCATTTGAATCTAGGCTTAGCCAACGAGGAGCTGGGCAAATACGATGAGGCGATCACCAGCCTCCGGGAAGCTCTGCGCTTGAAACCGCATTTGCGCGGAGCGAATCTTTTCCTGGGAATTTCCGAGTTTCGGTTGAATCGCCTGGATGATGCTGCAGCCGCGATTCAGAAGGAAACCCATGCTTATCCAAAGGACGCCACTGCTTGGATGTGGCTAGGCGTGGTGCGCTTGTCGCAAGACCGCCCCGAAGATGCAGCCGAAGCCCTGGACAAAGCCGCCAAGCTCAATCCTGATGATCAAGACATCCTCTACCATCGAGGTCGTGCGCATCTACTGGTCTCAAAGAACAGCTACGATCAGATGTTCAAGCGTAATCCGAAGTCGTGGCTTGTGCACCGGGTTCTGGCACAGGCGAGTGCGCAGGCAGACCGGCATATGGACGCAGTCACAGAGTACGAGGAGGCGATTAAGCTTGCCCCTACGCAGCCGGGCCTTCACGAGGAACTGGGAACCGAGTACCGCGCCGTGAATAAGATCGCCGAAGCTGAGCAGGCGTTTCAGCAGGAACTTGAGCTCGATCCGCATAATGTGCTGGCGACCTACAAACTGGGCGCCATTGAAGTCGAGAAGGGCGACGGGGCAAAGGGTAAGGAGCTGATCGAGACCGCGCAAAGGGAAAAACCCGACCTCATTCATCTTGAATACAACCTCGGACGTGCCGAGATGCTGCTGGGCAACGATACTGCAGCCGCCGCACATTTCGAGCAAACGATCAAGAGCGACTCGGATCCCGAGGTCGTTGAGCAGGCGTGGTACCAGCTGGGGAACGCTTACCGACGCATGCACCGCATGGACGAGGCACGAAGCGCCATGGCGACCTACCAACAACTTAAAGATGAAGGCGCGAAAAAGTCGCAGCAGCAGTTGGAGAGATATCGGGAGCAGCATCCGGACACAACGGACGCACCCCCGGCGGCGAATCCGCAACAATGACTTGGATAGCAGCTATGGCTGTTGGGAAACCGGCTTTGATGCACGGCTTTGAAGCTCGGCGACTCGATCGAACTCCGCCTTCGCGCGGGTCAAATCGTTCATGTCCTTATATAAGCGTCCAAGTTGATAATGGGCTTTCGCGTTGTCGGGCTCCAACTCAGTGGCTCGTACCAGCTCCCTCTGGGCGTCGTCGACCTCGCCAAATTTTCGATAGAGCAGTCCGAGAGTCAGGTGACAATAGGCGTCGTTCGGAGCCAAAGCCACGGCTTTCTTAAGCGGCTCAATCGCCTCTCGGGGACGTCCCTGCTCGGCCAGCAGGTTTCCCAAATTGACGTACGGCTGCTCGCTGATTGTCTGGTTTTGTTCTTGCCAGGCAATCGACTCCCGATACGCTTGGATCGCTGCATCGGGCTGTCCTTCGGTCTCCAGTATCAAGCCCAAATTGTTCTTAGCACGGGCGTTCTTCGGATCGAGTTCAAGAATCCTCTCAAACGCACGACGCGCTTCGCCCAGCATGGCTTTCGTGTAGTACGCACGCCCCAGGTAGTACCACGCTTCCTTATTGGCGGCGTCCAGTGCAACCGCATGCTCCAGCCATTTGATGGCGTCCGCATAGTCGTTCAGAAGCACATAATTGAGGCCCACAATCTTTAGATCGTCCGCCGTGGGGTTCGCGATTGCGGCGGCTTTGGTGTACACCGCAAGTGAATCCGCCGGCCGGTTTTCGCGGTTTAGGACGAATCCGAGCATGTAAAGGGCGTCAGAGGAATTGGGACTCGACCGAAGATATCCGCGCAAAGCTAACTCTGCTTCTGGAAACTGTTGCAAGTGCCCGAGGCATTTCGCCCGGTAGAGCAGCGCATCCGTACCTCCGGGCGATGCGGCCTCAATCCGCGCAAACATTGACGCGGCCTGTTCATAGTGTCCAACCCGAAACTCGGCCACGGCGCGATCAAAGTCGCTGCTGGATTGCCCGAAGCCCTGGAGTTCAGAGAAAAAACAAGAGGTCGCCAGACAAAACAGGCAGACCGCATTGGGAAGGCGTTTACTCATCGCGATCCAGCAGGCGCGGACGCTACAGGTTCATCAATCTGAAGAATCTGATCGCCGGAAACATCTTTGATCACTTGCCGCACGCCGCTCGGCCAACCGATCTCAATCTTTTGTATCGTGGTCTTGTCTCCCAGCCCGAAGTGCAGTCGTTTGTCGCTGCTGGAAAGATAGCTGTTGGCAGTTGAAACCGTTGCGTACTGCGAACCCGTACTGGTGACTAGTGTGACCTCGGCGCCAATGGCGTCGCGGTTGCTTTTGTGTCCGACCAGCTTAAGCAGAATCCAATGGTTTCTCGTTGAAGTTTCGTTGTGCAGAATGTGCACCGGCCCGTCGTTGGTGGTTACTACTGCGTCGAGGCGGCCATCATTGTCAATGTCTCCCACGGCCATGCCACGGCCGACCCAGGACTCACTGAAAACGTCCCCAGCTTGGGCAGAAATATCTACAAATCCGTGTCCAGTATTGCGTGCGAGCACCATCGGTTCCCGATAACGCAGATTGGGGTGATCCAACTCTATCGTATCGAGATCGTGTCCTTGCGCAAGCAGCAGGTCCTTCCACCCGTCATTGTCGTAGTCGAGAAACCGGAATCCCCACCCGGAGTGAGACAAACTAATTGCTCGTATCCCTTCGGTTTGGCTCACATACGTGAATGTCCCGTCACGGTTATTTTGGTACAGCGCGTACCCCTGGTTCGCGAGATCCGTGACCAGGATGTCTGGCCAGCCGTCATTGTTATAGTCGGCAAAGTCAACACCCATACCCGCGTACGTACGCCCGTCCTGATCCACCGCAACTCCCGCCGTAAGCCCTACCTCTTCGAAGGTACTGTCTCCCTTGTTGTGGTAAAGGAACTCTGGTACCGAATCATTAGCGAAAAATAAGTCGATGTGGCCATCGCGATCGAAGTCCGCCAGGGCGATTCCCAATCCCTTAGAAGGTTTGGCGAGCCCGGCCCTCTTCCCGATCTCAGTGAATGTTCCATCTCGATTGTTGTGATAAACGAGCGGGGCAACTGGCTTGAAGTAGTCCGGATGGCAATATGCGCGATAACCCTCCTTGTGTTCGCCGCACCAGATGTCGTCGAAGTCCCAATCCAAATAGCGCAAAACGATAAGATCCAGGAACCCGTCTCCGTCCAGATCTACCCAGGCCGCGCTGGTTGACCAACCGCCGCCCGCGACTCCGGCCTTCTCGGTGACATCGGTAAATGTCCCGTCACCGTTGTTGTGGTAGAGCATGTTGCCACCATATGCAGTGACATAGAGATCTTCGAACCCGTCGTTGTCATAGTCTCCGACCGCGGCGCCCATGCCGTAACCCCTGCCTTGAAGACCGGACTTTTCTGTGACGTCTTCGAAGCTACCATCAGGTTTTTGATGGTAGAGGCGGTTCCAATACTCGGGGCCTGTTTTCTGTGGGATAGATCCTCGGGGTGTGGGATCAGCAAGCCTCGCGCCGTTGACGAGATAAATGTCCAGCCGGCCATCGTTGTCGTAATCGAATACCGCGACACCGCCACCCATCGTTTCAAGAAGATATTTTTTGGAGGTATGGGAAGCGCGGTATTGAAACGAAACCCCGAGTTGCTGGGTGACGTCAACAAACGATCCGGCAGGAACAGACGACCGAGGCGATGCGGATTGGGCATAGGCGGCGATGGGAAGGGTGGGAATCCGCACCAAAAGAGAGAGCAGAGCGATCGAAAAAGTGTACGCGATCTTAGCCCTTGGGCTCGCCACTATTGCTCCACAAGACCCTTGCCTTCGGTAACGGTAAGGATGCGGTCCACCGACGGAACCGATACTTCTTCCCTAAACCCGTCAGGCCAGAGGATCTCAACCTTGTCAATTTTCGTCGCCGTCCCCAACCCGAAATGCACGCGGGGATCGGAGTTGGAAGCGTAGCTACCACCGCTGAAAACGTCTGCTCTCTGTCGCACGCCTCCCGCGGTCAGAAATACCTTTGCACCCATCGCATCTCTAGGGCTTTTCCGGCCACCAATCAACTTGAGAGTGACCCAGTGGTTTCCGTTATGAACCACATTGCGAAGCAAGACGGGTGTTGAGTCAATCACATTCAGGACCACATCAATGTGCCCATCGTTAAACAGATCCCCAAATGCCGCACCCCGTGCGGACACAACGTCGGCGAGCCCACTGCCCGTGGTCGCGGGAACCTCCGTGAATCTTGATCCGTCCACATTGCGGAACATCAGAGGACGTTGCGCCCAGGTTGTTCCCCAATCTTGTTTGTCGACGCCAGGATACACATGGCCGTTGGCGAAAAACAGATCCAGCAGGCCATCGTTGTCATAGTCGAGAAATCCTGTTCCCCAGCCGAGAAAAGGAATGGTGGCATTCGCAATTCCGTACGCATAGCTCACATCCGAGAAGCTGGCATCCCCGTCATTTCTGTAGAGCGTGTTGTAGTCATCAGAAAAATTGGTGATGCAGAAGTCGATGCGCCCGTCTCGGTTGTAATCGCCTACCGCAATCCCCATCGCTGCCTGTTCGCGGCCTTCATCGTTAAGCGCAAATCCCGAAAGATAGCTGACGTCCTCGAATGTGCCGTCGTGCTTGTTGCGGTAAAGATACTTTGGGACCGAATCGTTGGCGACCAGCAAATCAGGCCAGCCATCGTCGTCTACATCCACGAAGACGGAAGACAAGCCGTAATAACCTCGTGGATCAGATACGCCGGCTTTTTCACTCACATCCGTGAATGTGCCGTCACCGTTGTTGTGGAACAGGTGATCGTTTTCGCCAGCCAGGCCGCGCGGCCCGCACATCACATCTACGCCGCGGAATCGGCAAAATCCAGGCGGAAGCCCGCCTTTGCCGGCAAGCGGCGGCTTGTCAGAATCAAATTTCACATAACCGGGAACAAAAAGATCTAGCCTTCCGTCGCGATCGTAGTCTCCCCAGGTCGCCCCGGTGGACCACCCACCTAGCGTTACCCCTGCCTGCTCGGCGACGTCGGTAAACGTTCCATCGTGATTGTTTCGATAGAGCCGGTTCTTGCCGAAATTGGAAACGTAAAGGTCGGGCCAACCGTCATTGTCGTAGTCTCCCACCGCAACCCCGAAACCCCATCGTTCGTTCGCAACGCCGGCTTTTTCAGTCGCATCAGTAAAGGTTCCGTCGTGATTATTGTGCAACAGCATGGCTCGCGGTTTCGCCTCTTTGCCGTTCAGTGCGGCAAATGTCGATCCGTTCAACAGGTATATATCCAGCCAGCCGTCGTTGTCGTAGTCGAAAAGCGCAACGCCGGAACCGGGAGTTTCAAGAATCGTGGCCTTCTCGTGAGTCCCGGAAACATGATGGAATTTGTCCAATCCTGCGGCATGCGTGATGTCGGAAAAAATTACTGGTCCATTGTCAACGAAACCTCCAGCCGTAATCGGCCGGGACAAGGCATCTTTGATCGGAGCGTGCGCGACGCCGGTGCTCGCTCCGTTTTGCTGAGCGCGGTCCTCGGGTGGATTTGCTTGCCGTGCCACCGCGGCCTGGGCGCACAGCAATAACAGGGCCGTGCAGGCAAGGAAATTCCACCTGCTCTTGCGAATTGTGACAAGCAAGGTCATGTCGATCGCCCGCGACCGGGGATGGAAGTAAAACGTGTGGATTAAGCGATCTTCTCACGAGAGGAGCAGGCGCCCCAAGTGCATACTGACGTGTGGCCGACTGGATGAAGGGGCCTTTTTCCGGATCGATATCCACGTAGTTGCTTGGGCTGAGGAGCGACGGCGCTTGCATGAGAGCGCTAACCGGAGTGGGATAGTATCGGAGAATGGATCGCCGACAATTTGCCGTTCGTTCCTTAGCCGCCGCCGCAGGCGCTGCACTCAGTTGCCGTAGCTACGCCGTTGCGCCTCTTTCCGCAAACCAGGTTCCCGGATCCGTGCCCGATTCTTCACTACAGAAGGCTCGTTTCCCCGAGGGCTTTCTGTGGGGCACCGCCACCGCCTCATACCAGGTGGAAGGCGCATGGAATGAGGACGGCAAGGGCGAATCCATATGGGACAGATTTACTCACACACCCGGAAAGGTACGAGGCGGGGTAAGCGGGGACGTTGCCTGCGATCAATATCACCTGTATCCGCAGGACATCGCGCTCGCCAAACGGCTCAACCAGAAGAGCCAGCGCTTTTCCATCTCCTGGCCGCGCATTCAGCCTGCTGGAATGGGCACGTCGAACATGAAGGGGATCGACCACTATAGCCGCTTCGTCGATGCTCTTCTCGAGGCTGGCATCCGCCCTTGGTGCACCATGTACCACTGGGATCTACCGCAGGCACTCGAGGACCGGGGAGGCTGGCCCAACCGCGATCTAGCCGGGTATTTCGCTGACTATGCCGGCATTCTCGCCAAGCATCTGGGTGATCGCATTAAGGTCTGGGCACCGTTCAACATGCCATGGGCAATCGCTTTCATGGGCTATGCAGCGGGTGCCTTTCCGCCTTGCCGCACCAGCTTCAACGATTTCTTGAAAGCAGCGCACACCCTGGCTCTCGCTCAAGCGGGGGCTTTGCGGGCATTCAAGGCGGCATCTTCCCAAGCAACCATAGGGAGCGCTTATGAAATGGCTCCGGCATACCCGAAGACTGACTCGGACGATGACCGAGCGGCCGCGGCTCGCTATCACGCCATGAACAATGTCTTCTTTCTTGAGGCTGCCATGCATGGCCATTACCCGAAAGCTTTTGTTGGAGAACCTCCCTATGAACAGATGGGTTTTAAGGCAGGCGATGACAAGCTTCTTTATGCGCCGCTCGATTGGGTGGGATTTCATTACTACACGCGTCGCGTAGTCTCGGATGCCAGCAAGGAGCAATTTCTCGGCGGAGGTAAGTTTAGCGGTACCGAGATTGAGAACAATGCACCGGGCGGCCGCGATCCTTACACACGCTTCCGCGCCGCCATGCCCGCAGAGGGCCCACTTACCGACGCCGGCCTCGAAGTATGGCCACGTGGTATGTACGATTTGGTTTCTCAGATCTCACGGGAATACAACCAGCCGATTATCGAAATCACCGAGAGTGGCTGCGGGTATCTCGATGGACCAAATGAAGAACAAAACGGTCGAATACCCGACGGCCGTCGCATCGAATGGTATCGCCAGGTGCTTGCCGAACTGGCTCGCGCGATTGCCGATGGAGCTCGGGTTCGCGCCTTTCATGCCTGGACACTTCTCGATAACTTCCAATGGGCAGAAGGATATACCGAGCGCTATGGGCTCATCTATACAGACTTTCGCAATCAGAAGCGCACCATCAAGGACTCGGGCCTCTGGTATGCTCGAGTTGCTGCCTCCAATCGCCTGGATGTCTAAAAATCACTGCTGTCTAGCGAATTCTGCGGGCGTCTGATTCAAGAAGGGTAAATCGGCTATCTTCTCATTGGCCACCAGGAAAGTGCGGCGTTTTTTCGACCGGAATTTTCCGTTTTCAGCCGCACGGCTGTTAACTTGGCGTTTCCCGAGGTATTTCAGTTGGTCTTATAGCCGCATCTATAGATATAGGTGTAAGAATTGAGAACAAGTCGCTGCCGGGGCAGAACAAAAGATTGCTTTCATGGATGGGGTACTTCTCAGGTAGGAACGCTACCGGGGGAATCTTTTCTTTATTGAGGGGGTAAGCGGAGCGCGGAAGGGAACCGAAACGGGCGCGGTGGCATAGTCATTTGGCGCTACCGGGCCAATTTGACATTGTCCAAGGCCCCTTCTTAACATTATTTCTACCCCATACTGCTCAGGTATGGCTCGGCGAACAGCGGAATGCCCTCGCTGTCGACTACAAACTACTTATGATTACTGTCAAGGACCTTACCAAACGGTACGCACGCACGACTGCCGTTGATCAGATCTCGTTCGAAGTCGCCAAGGGCCAAATTGTCGGATTCCTCGGCCCCAACGGAGCAGGTAAAACCACTACGATGCGCATGCTGACGTGCTTCTTGCCGCCGTCGTCTGGCACCGCGCAGGTGGCCGGTTTTGACGTTCTCGAACAGCCGCTGGAGGTAAAAAGACGCATCGGCTACTTGCCGGAGACGCCGCCTCTTTACCCAGAAATGGAGACGGCAGAATATTTGAAATTCGTAGGCAAGCTGAAAGGGTTGTCCGGAACCGATTTGCAAAAGAAGGTGGACTACGTTTGTGAACGCTGCGCCGTGGCCGACGTCAAGAAAAAGCTCTTGGCAAAGCTGTCCAAAGGCTATCGGCAAAGAGTCGGCTTGGCTCAGGCCATCATTCACAACCCTGATGTGCTGATTCTCGACGAGCCAACTGCCGGTCTCGACCCAAAGCAGATCAACGAGACTCGTGACCTGATCAAAAACCTGGCTGGCGATCATACCATCATTCTCAGCACGCATATCCTTCCTGAAGTTGAGCAGACGTGCGAGCGGGTGATCATCATCAACAAAGGAAAACTGGTGGCCACAGACTCGGTGCGCAATTTGCAGGCACGTGCGCGCGGAGCGGAGTCGGTTCTGGTCGAGATCGCCGGACCTAATGGAAGCCTCGACGTACCCATCGCCCAGCAGAAACTTGAGCAGGTTTCAGGCGTTAGCCGCGTGCTCTGTAAGCAGCAGGTTGACGGCCGCGCCATTTTTGAGGTGGAAAGTCAAAAGGGAAGTCTGGTACGAGGAGACCTGGCAAGGGCCGTGGTGCAAGGCGGCTGGGACCTTAACGAGCTACGCACGGCGGCAATGAGCCTCGAAGAAATCTTCCTTCAGCTCACTGAAAAGGAATCAACGGAGGCCCAGAAGGAGAGCCCCACCAACAAGGAGTTGGAACAATGAGGAACGTCTGGATCGTCTGCCGAAAGGAATTGGGCAGTTACTTCGTTTCGCCGGTGGCTTATCTGCTGCTGACGATGTTTGGCTTGATCTTCGGTTTCTTCTTCTGGAACGCGCTCGCCTATTTTGTGGTCGAGGGTATGGAGATGCAGATGCGCGGTCAGATGCTCCCAATGAACCTAAACGAGCAAATAATCCGGCCACTGCTGCAAAATGTGAGCGTTATCGGGCTTTTTTTTATTCCCATGATCACGATGCGGTTGTTCGCGGAGGAGAAACGCACTGGCACGATCGAATTGCTGGTGACCTCCCCGATTCGCGACCTGGAAGTCATCCTGGGAAAATGGTTAGCCGCAATGATCCTGTACGCCGGCCTGCTCCTGTTTACTGCTCTGAACTTCGCGTTTCTCTTCAAATACGGCAATCCGGACTGGAAGCCCCTGGCGGTCGGCTATCTCGGTTTGTTGTTGCAAGCGGGCGCGCTGCTGGCCATTGGGACCTTCATTTCGACGCTGACAAAGAACCAGATCATCGCGGGGGCTGCGACCTTTGGGGTGTGCCTGCTGCTGTGGGTGCTTGGGTGGGTCAGCGGCTACGAAACGGCCACGTGGGCACGCGTGCTTTCTTACCTGTCAGTCACTACCCACTTTGAATCGTTTGGCCGCGGAGTTCTGGACTCGAAGGATGCAATCTATTATGTCTCGGCGATTTTCATGTGGCTCTTTCTGACAGCGCGCTCGATGGAATCCCTGCGCTGGAGGTCGTAAATGGCGAATCAATGGTTGAAGGCGAGACAAACGAGATATGTCGCTTATGCGACCACCTATATCCTGGTGGTTTTGGCCGCGGTCGTTGTGATCAATATTCTTTCCGACCGCTTCAGCAAGTCATTCGATGCAACCTCCAACAAGCGGTACAGCCTCTCCGACCAAACCAAAAAAATTGTCAAAGGTCTGAAGCAAGCTGCCGTCATCACCTATTTCAACCAGAGCACGCGCTTTCCTGAGGGCAAAGACTTGCTCGACCAGTATTCGAACTTGTCGCCCAAGATCCGCGTTGAGTACGTCGATCCCGACAAAGATCCTGAGGTGGCGCGGGCGGCGGGCATCAGAAACTTTGGAACAGCCGTAGTTCAAATTGGCGCGAAGAAAGAGGAAGCCAAGGGCATGACAGAGGAAGGCGTTACTGGCGCCTTCATACGTGACCTGAAGAGCGGTTCGAGGACAGTCTGCTTTGTCAGTGGCAGCGGGGAGCACCAGCTCGATGACACGGAACGAGGAGGCTTGTCCCGCTTCAAAGATCTCTTGACCAAAGACAATTACGAGAGCAAAACCATTGACCTGCTGCAGAAAGCCGAAGTGCCGAACGACTGCACAGCTGTAGTGGCCGCTGGTCCCACGCGGAATTACGAACAACCGGAAGTGGACGCGATCAAGAAATATGTGGAGGCTGGCGGGCGCGCGCTAGTGATGCTCGATGCCCCGTTGAAATCTGGACGCTCGGAAATCGCCGACAATGACTCCCTCGCGAGCCTGCTCCAAGGCTGGGGCGTGACGCTTAACAAGGACGTGATTCTCGACCTCAATCCGATCGGTCAACTCGTAGGACTCGGGCCCCAAGTTGCGCTGGTCACACACTACGAATCCCAACCCATCGTAAATGAAATGAAGGGAACCGCCACGGGTTTTCCTCTCTCCCGTTCTCTCGAGGTCAAGAACGGGGACAAGACCAGCGTGCAAAAGCTGTTCGATTCTTCGCGCACCAGTCTGGCGACGACGAATTTGAGTTCTGCGGCCGTCGACGTCAACGATCCCAAGAACAAGAAGGGCCCTTTGACGATCGCCGCCGCAGGCACCTACAACACGGGAAAGGAAAACTCCCAGGGACGATTCGTGGTCGTCGGTAGTTCCTCCTGGCTTAGCAATGGATTTATCAGTTTCAACGGCAACAACGACCTTGCTTTGAACGCTATCAACTGGCTCTCTTCCGATGAAGATCTAATCTCGATCCGACCAAAAGAAAGGGAAGATCGCCGCATTACCCTGACACACGCCCAGTTGAGTTGGGTGCGTGTCACGAGCCAGTTCCTGTTGCCGGCGATTGTCGTCATCGCGGGAATTGGTGTGTGGTGGAAGAGACGGTAACTGGTTTTTCTGCCTGACACCACAGAGGAAGCTCCATGAGAATTCGTAGCCTGATTGTTGCAGGGTTCGTGCTCATTGCACTGGCGGGTGCCCTCTACTGGTCAGAACACCGCAAACCGGGTGACGAAACCACCAAGGCATCTGCCAATAGCGCCCCTATGATCCTCAAGCTAGATGAGGCGGCAATCACCAAGCTTGCACTGAAGAAGAAGGACGCCGATCCGATCGTTCTCACAAGGAACGATTCTGGAGCTTGGAAAATTGTCCAGCCAAAGCCACTCAACGCAGATCAGGGTAGTGTGTCGGCGGCTCTTTCGACCCTGGCTACCTTAACCGCGGAACGCGTGGTCGAAGGCAAGGCTTCCGATCTGAAGCAATACGGTCTCAATCAGCCTGCAGTCGAGGCGGATATTACTACGAAAGACGACAAGACACGAAAACTCTTGGTCGGAGATGAGACGCCAACGGGGGGCGCCGTCTATGCCATGGTGGTGGGTGACCCACGGGTTTTCACTATGGCTAGCGACCAGAAGAGCAGCGTTGAAAAGAGCCTGAACGATCTGCGGGACAAGCGGCTCCTGGCCGTGGACACGGACAAGATCAGCCATCTGAATCTTGTCCGAAAGGATCAAACGATTGAGTTCGGGCGCGATAAGAACGAATGGCAGATCTTAAAACCAAAGCCATTGCGGGCTGACAACTACCAGGTGGCGGAACTCGCTCGAAAACTGGCGGATGCCCGGATGGATCTCAGTGGGTCAGATAGCGATCCCAAAGAAGCGGCATCCGCCTTTGCCCGCGCGACGCCGATCGCGACTGCGAAAGTCACTGACCTGTCTGGTACGCACGACCTTCAGGTTCGCAAGAGCAAGGATGCCTATTATGCGAAGTCGAGTGCAGTCGAAGGCACTTACAAGGTTGATGCCGATCTCGGCCAGGCATTAGCCAAAGGGCTGGACGATTTCCGAAACAAGAAGCTGTTCGATTTCGGTTTCAATGATCCAAACAAAATTGAAATGCATAGCGGCACGAAGGCGTACTATCTCGAGCGAGGCAGAGGTACCGGAGCGGACTGGTGGTCGAACGCAAAGAAAATGGATGCCGTAAGCGTGCAGTCGTACATTTCAAGTTTGCGGGACCTTACCGCCACTAGTTTTGTCGATTCGGGCTTTGTAAATCCCACGATAGAGGTCGCGGTCACATGGGACGAGGGTAAGCACGTAGAAAAGGTATATTTCGCAAAGTCGGGCAACAATTTCATCGCCAAGCGCGAAAACGAGCCCACCCTGTACCTGATGGACTCTGGAGCAATCGACACTCTGCAGAAACCTGCGGACGCTGTTAAACCGGCCGCACCGCCGAACAAGTGAGAAGTGGATCGGCCTCAAGGTCGGTACACCCTAACACTCCCGCTCAAGACCAGAGGTGCATCAGCCCAGCGAACATGCCCAGGATGGTGAGAACCACCAGGCTCACGATGAGCAGGTATTCCACCATCCCTTGACCGCCTTCGTTGTCGAAAGGTTGAACCATAGCCCAGAATCATGCTTGCAGGTTCCGTTAACCAGGTTCCGTTAACATGGACAAAGTGGAACCAGAAAACGGTCTGCCAAATCGTATTTGGAGTTGTCGCTGAATGTGTGGACGCTTTCGACTCTCGCGGAGAAGACAGGTGGTTCTGGAACACTTCGACGCCATCTCGGATGAGCCAGATTGGGAACCACGGTACAACATTGCACCCACACAACCCGTCGCTGTGATCTGCCAAAATCCCCGCCAGCCAGTCCGAGAAGTCTCGCTCATGCGCTGGGGCCTGATTCCTGCATGGGCGAAGGACTCTTCGGCGGCAGCCAGCATGATCAATGCCCGCTCGGAGACCGCGAGCACGAAGCCAGCGTTCTCTGACCCTCTCAAGCTTCGCCGCTGCCTCATCCCTGCCGATGGGTTCTATGAATGGAAGCGAACCAGCAAGTCCAAACAACCGTTCTGCTTTGAAGTCAACGATGGCGCACTGTTTGGGTTCGCGGGCCTGTGGGATCGATGGAGGGATGCAAGCGGGACATGGCTGACGACCTGCTCCATCCTCACGACCACTCCCAACGCCGTGACCTCAACTGTCCACGACCGCATGCCAGTAATTCTCGCTCCCGATGCCTATGATCTCTGGCTTGATCCGGGGATGAAGAACCTAAGGGCTGTCTGCGAACTCCTCACGCCATACGACGCACGCCAGATGCGATGTTATTCGGTCAGCAACCGGGTCAACTACGTCGCCAATGACGATGAGGAATGCTCTAAGCCTGTCGACGTTACACAAGAACAACCAGGGCTGTTTCCAGCCTAAGGAAAAGCATAAGCAGAGATTATTCTCGGGAACGCCCGTCCTCGTCGCGACGAGACCATCGAGAGGCCGAACCGAGACAGAACCTTAGGGATCGCGTCGCACTAGTGGGCCTGAATACTGCCGTGCATAATTTCTGGACCACTGGGCTGCGAAACGGTCGGGCTGTCCTCGGCTGTGATAAGGACGTCGAAGGCCTTTACGGGTGTCGTGGTGGCAAAGCTGCCTTCGAGATCGCCGTTGATCTTCAACACACCTGCGTTTTGTGTCTGTCCGTCGTTCGACCGAATCCAGACCACATAGGAGTTCTTGGCAGGCGTTAGTCGCTCCGGTGCTGCTAGGTGCTTGGTCTTGATCTCCAGTTTGATGTTGCGATTCCGGTCGTGTTCGTAGTTGATCGTGCCGGAAGCTGCCGGTACAAGCGAACTAGCTACCAACGGAATCTCACCGGCCCACGCCACGCTACTAAGCAACGCCGCGATGAAAGAAACGATTAAGCTTCGCATTGGAATCTCCGTGATCAAGGCTTTTTGACGCCACCTGCCACAAAATGTTGCCTGGAAATCGAGAGCTGGCCTGCCCCGGGAGTCGAATCAAGGTGTCGCCCCAGTTCTTGCGACAGGGAGAACAAGTTCAACTCTTTCCCGAGCTCTCAAAATCTCTTCTCAATTTGCCGTGCTCGATGCAAGGTGGTTTGCCTGGGACGATACTGCGACAGGCCATCTGGAGATGTTTGCCGGAGAACGACGCCCAGAAGCTTCATCGAGGTATTCACAGTCGGCAGAAGGTTACACTTGTCTCGCTCTCTGAAACCCAAGACTTCTGGACTTGGTCAATTGGTTAGCAGACGGGCCTCAGCAGCGCATGACAAAAGAAAAAGTCGATTGAATGTTGGTGTGGGGTGGCACCATAAGTGCAGCAGAAAACATCAGTTCCAATCACGAATGTGATTCGATTCCTACTTTTCTTACTGATCCTCGAAGGCAGAGCTGGCGCGAGCGATTTTTCTGGTCACGTTGCCGAGATCATGCGGAATCGCTCTGGGACTGCGATGGTCGTGGAGGTCAGATCGGGGCAGGTGCTAGCGGCCTATCATCCGAATGTTGCTGCGCGCCGACTGGCCCGCCCTGGCTCAGCGTTCAAGCCATTCACCTTATTGGCTCTTCTGCGGTCAGGAAAGCTGTCGGCGACCGAGTCCCTGGTATGTAGACGTAATCTTCGGGTTGGCAGGCATGACCTTTCTTGCTTTCACCCGCAAACGGGGCCGTTGCAGGCCGTATCCGCGCTCGCCTACTCCTGCAATGACTTCTTTGCGACCTTTGGCAGCCGCCTGACCCCTGCAGAACTACAGGCAACATTCATAAAGTCGGGCTTCGCCGCACCAACAGGCCTGCTGCCGGATGAAGTGGCTGGTTTCATCCACTTGGCTCATAGCGACGAGGAACGCCAATTGCAGGCGGTGGGAGAAGGCGATATGAAGATCACGCCACTGGAAATGCTAGCCGCTTATCGGACCATTGCAATGCGAAGGATAGATCCCGAAGCCACGGTTGCCGATCGCGTGGTTTTCCAGGGACTAGAAGAGGCGACAGCCTATGGCATGTCCCGGCTGGCTTCGGCACCGGAAACAAAGGTCGCGGGCAAAACTGGAACCACAATAACTGACGATGGACATTGGACAAATGGCTGGTTCGCAGGATACGCTCCGGCCGGCAAGCCTGAAATTGCAGTGGTAGTTTTCGTGGAGCGTGGAACCGGACCGAGCGACGCTGCACCGCTTGCAAGCGAGATCTTTAGCGCTTGGTGGAAGGCCAAGCAAAAATGAAGCGAACGCTGTGGGGCCTGTCGCTGATCTTCGTCAGTGTGTTCGGTGGGGCACAGGAGCCTACGGTCCAAGTGCGCTTGTTCTGGCAGCACCCTCCGAGCGAGGTTCGTGTTATCCCACAAGGAGTCTCGCTTCGAACCTGCACAAATTGCCCCCCGATCCTCTTGACCAAAGCAAGCTTGATCGTCGCGAAGGGCGCCCAGGTGTTTGCCGGATCGAATTCTGGAACTAGACTCCTTTTGGCGGGTCGTGCCCGGATTATCGGCGAAGGCTTTTCGCCCTTCTTAGTTGAAAATGAGCTGGAACTTCAGGCGCGCGAGGGCTTCCTATTACTCACGCTAAAGATGCCGCTGGAGCAATACGTTGCAGCGGTGCTACAGGGCGAGAGCGCCGGATTCAAGTCGGACGAGGCGCTAAAAGCCATGGCCGTGGCCGCCCGGACCTATGCCGTTCATTTCCGACCAAGGCACCAAACAGAAGGCTTTGATTTCTGCGACACAACACATTGCCAAGATGTCCGTCTTGGAGCGGAGTCGGAGCGAGTTCGAGCAGCTGTCGCCGCGACGGCCGGAGAACTGCTCTGGTACGAGGGGAAGCCCGCAGCCACTTACTATCACCGAAGTTGTGGTGGAGAGATTGAAGGCTCGCAAGCACTGGAGCGCGATCTTCGGGCACCGTACCTCCGCCGTCACCGAGATGAATATTGCGTCCGAGTTCCGGACGAGTGGCATGTGCAGATCAGTAAGAGTGACCTTTCTCGGGCCGTGGGACGACTTGTAACATCGGTCCAGATTATCGAACGATCAGAATCCGGGCGGGTGCGGAAATTGTCCGTGAGTGGACGCCCCGTCACAGCGACGGATTTTCGCTTGGCAATCGGCAGGACACTTGGTTGGGACAAGGTGCGCAGCGATCTTTATGAAGAGCAAGATCTAGGCGACACAGTTAGCTTTCGCGGCCGGGGTCAAGGGCACGGGGTCGGCCTTTGCCAGACCGGCGCTGATGTGATGGGCCAGGCAGGGCGCAGCTATCAGGAGATCCTCGCCTACTACTACCCGGGCACTTCTATCGGTCTCAATGCCCAAGGCCTGTCTTGGGAAAAATTATCGGGGGAGTCGTTGGACCTGATAACCACGAGCAGAGCAGATGCCTCAGCCCTGATTCCAGCGGCAGAGCGAGCGTTGCACTTTGCCGAGCAGCATACCGGCTGGAGCATCCGGGCGCGCCCCCAGGTGAAGATATATCCCTCGATCAGCATTTATCGCAATGCGACAGGCGAACCTGGATGGGTGGCTGCCAGTACCCTGGGCAGCACAGTGCGCCTACAACCGATCAGCATATTGCGGCGCACGGATTCGCTCGATTCGATACTGCGGCATGAGTTCCTGCACATGTTGATCGAGGCCAACGCTGCACCCAATGCACCGATCTGGCTGAGAGAAGGGCTCGCGATATATTTGGCCAATCCGCACGCCATGAGACCCGCGAACATAGACGTCGCTGCGCTGGAACGCCAGATGAGCGCATTACGCAGTGAGGAGGAGATGCGCGCAGCGTATCAAGCCTGTGGTTCAGCGGTGGCGGACGCAGTGGGGAAAAGCGGTCTCGACTCCGTTCTGTCCTGGGTCCACAACGGTAAGTAAAAGGGTTGTGACTGTCACGTTTCTCGGACCGTCAATGACTACGAGCTTACTGGAACGGGCTCGGGTTCGGTCTTTGTAACAGCTTTCTCTCCACCACTCGCGCGCATGATCGCCGCGCACAGAACCACCCAGGCGGTGACCAACAGCAGGTAGCCGAACCCCAATCGCAAGCCCATACTCCATGTCTGTTCACCGAGCGACGACGGTTTCCGTGGGATCATCCATGCCAGCGTATAGGGAATGTACGCACCAACGACAAAGCAGGCGAGGTATGCCAGCCAAAAACGCCATCTGCGGATTGGTCTGAACGCGGCTGCGGTCCAAAGCCCGGGAAAGTTCATTGCTGCGATCTGCCCGCCGACCGGTAGAAACAGAATTGGCCACAAGAAAAAGTACAGAAACCAAACCCCCCAGTGTGCAGCTGAGAACATGCTCCGCGGCCCAATATCCTTCCGCAGGAGGAGAGGCAACGAATGACGCGCATAACCTCCGGTTTGCTCGTCGTAGGCCCAGAGCTGGCCGATAAGCCAAAGGACTGCTGCGAAGATTATCGTCCAGACCAGAAAAGCGGGGATGCGAGCTAGCGAGCGGCGCAACGAACTTGTAAAGTGCTGCTCCGAGGCCATGCTGAAATAATCGAACGTCGCACAATGCAGCCAAAGGGCGCAGAACGCTATCGTTAGCCCTCCGACGACGGTGAGAGTAAACTCCCAACCCGTTTCTTCGGGGATGCGAATCCAGTAGAAGAATGCCAGCATCAGCATACCGTTCACGATAAAGTGCAAGAGCCACACCCGCTTGCTGCTGAGGACCGCAGATAACGTGTCGCGCTCAAACCCTTGCATGCCGGTACTCATTTGACCTCCAGTGTCAGCGGATCGCTGGTAGCGAAATATGAAGGTTGATACATCGGTTCCACCTTCGCCGGGCTGACTCGGAAAACGCCTGGGTTCACGACCTTCAACAGGTAGACATATTCCTGCGCGCCGCGCGAGAAGTATGTCTGGAAGAATGCCGCTCGGTCATCATGGAACTCACGGCGGGTATACCACCAGTTCCACCATGAAGGCTTGTCCGTCAGATTGTAGAGATTGTCATGTTCGATGAATTCGGTTCCGGCCGGGATAGGGTCCTCGACCATCATGTACTTCCACTCAGAACCGGTTACCGTGAGCCGAACCGCCAAAGTATCGCCGCTCTGGACAGGCGCCTTCAGCGGGTCGAGTTTATACCGAATTGCCTCTCCCTCCTTTACTGGTGAGAGCGTAAAGTACTCGCGAGCCAAGGTCAGGTTGAACGATCCGGCATTGGTGAGCTTCTTCTCGTCGGAGTAGTACTCGCCCCGCAGCGACCAATACAGTCTGCCCTGGCCACGTTTGCGAATCACAACGCGATTATTTTGACCCAACTGTTCTGGCCCGATCTGTAACCTTGTCGAAGTGGGCGCGAATGCGTCGGTTTCAGTGAATCGCTTGCTTAGAACCGGTTTGTCGTTCACCAGCACATCCACCGAGAAGTTCGGCTTCAGTTCACCACTCTGCTTCAGGAAGTCAATCAAGCCGTACACGACAAATGCGGTCTGCTTGGTGGAATCCCACCAATAGCCCTCGTCGCGGTGCATCACCAGCCAAAACGCAGCCTTCGGCAACAACGGACTATCCGGATTCACCTTAGCGAGGAACTTGGCCGCAAACGCTGTAGCCTCCGGGCTGGCATCGGTTTCGAAGTCCAGCATGGGGTCGCGAGTCAGGCTCCAATGAGCGGATTGATCGTCGACGATCGCCCCCTTCTCCACGCTGGCTGCAAGTTCGCGAACTCGCGGATCGTTGGCAAGGTGCATTGCCAAGCCAAGCATGGCGGCGCCATATGGTGTCAAATCCGAACGCTGCTCCCACACCGAATCGAGCACCGTCTTGTCGGTCATTCCGCTCAAGGCCAACGAGTACGCCATATAAGCGCGTAGATCGGCGACGATTCTCTTATCGCCAAAGAACGCTTGGCGTACCCAGGCTTGGGCCTTCAGAAGTCGGTCTTGGTCAACGTCGTATCCGATCCGTTTTGCCTGACTGAGCCCGGCAAGAACGTACGAGGACATGAACACATGACTATCGTCGGTTTGCCACCAGCCCCAACCGCCGTCCTCGTGTTGGAACTCGTATAAGCGTTTTACGCCAGCGTCGATCTTTTTCTTGAGCTCGGCTTCATCCATCGCCGGTTTCAGACCAAGCTGCTTTATTGCATCGCCAACGATCACATCGGGCAGGAAACTCGACATCGTTTGTTCGGTGCACCCGTACGGATACGAAGTAAGGTACTCCAGTGCACCAAAGATTGCGCCGGCAGTGGATGGCGAAAGTTCAACTTGAAGATCCTGGAACGAGCGCCCCGATCCACCCGCCGGATTAGGGAGATTGATGTTCTGCGCCGTTTCACCATTCGCCTCACTCAATGAACCTGAGGTGGGAATCGCCATCTTTACCCCGTAGGGGATCACCGGTAGCGTGAGTTCCATCGCATCCGATTCTTGGTTGGTGAGCGCCTTGGCAAGAACTGACACCTCGACTACGTTCTGCGCTTTCACTCTCCAGTCCACCTTCACATCCCCTCGGCTTTGCACATTGACATCGCGCGTCGCACCATCAACAACCTCGAGACCCTTGAGTTCCATCGACACATGAGCGGTCTTTGCGTTCGGTAGATAGTTGTGAACGATCGCCGAAATTGTGACTTCATCACCCTGGCGGAAGAAGCGCGGTGCGACCACCCTCACCATCACATTCTTGCGAACAATGACTTTTTCGACCGCGCTGCCTACCATGCTATCCGCCGTGATGCCGCGAGTCGTTGTCCGCCATGTTGTCAGCGAATCGGGAAAGATGAACTTTACCGTTGCCTTCCCATCAGCGCCGGTGTTTACATCTGCGACCCAGAATGCGGTGTCGGGGAAGGCCTTACGAATCTTCGGTTCCACTAAACGCTCCGGCTTGATTTCTGCCATCCATCGGTGGCGCCTGACATTAGCCAGCTTCATCGCCTTTTTGCCCGCTTCGCCGTGGAAGTAATAAGAAAGAGAGCTATCGGTGTTCACCCGATTAAAAACCCGTCCGTAGAAGAACTTCATGATGTCGGTCGTCGCTTCCGGGCGAATTGCGTAGATTGCTTCATCCACTACTCCAAAGCTGAACTCCGCGGCAGCCGGCCTGCCCTGTGCATCCTTGGCCAGAATCGTGTAGCTCGCAGCTTCTCCTGGTTGGAACTGCTGTTTGGACGGTTGCAACTGCACATTGAGCTTGTATGCATCTGGCACTACATTTATGCTCTTTGATCCCTGGTGCAGTTTGTTGTCTTTCAGGAAAGCAGCGGCCAGGTAGAAATTCGGCGCGTTCTCCTGGCGGATGGGTACTTGCACAGTGATTGGGCCGCCTCTGCTGTGGACGACTTGCTTGTTGAGTAGCCCCAGACCTTCCGACGTGACAAGAATGTTGACCGGGTCCGGACCGGCCATGATCACCACTTTAGCGGTCTGGCCAGGCTTGTACGCCTTCTGGTCGGGGATAATCTGAATTCGCTCCCGCTCGCCGCCCCACCAAAGCCAGTCGCGATCAGGCACCCAGATGTACGCACTCTCTTCGAGGGTACGATTGTTTGTTGTAGGCGCCGTGACATAGGCTCGCATGGAGCCGCCCTTCTTGATCGGGACCTTTACTTCTCCGTGGCCATTCGCGTCCGTCTGGCCGTCTGTAGAAAACCACTGTGTTCCTCTGCGGTCGCGATAGTCCCAGCTCTCGAGTACGACGTGAAAGGGCGTTTGAACTGGCTTGCCGTCGTAGTCCCTCGCTTCGATGTTCAGCTGTGCCGTGCTGCCGACGTCGTAGACATAGCTGGCCGGACTGGCCCCAATGCGAAAGCTGCCATACGTAGCCAGCACGTAGTTGTGTCCGCTAATCTCGCGATTTCCTTCATCGGTGACTCGCGCTTCGATGCGGTAAGCAATATCGCTATGCTTCTGCGCATCAAACTCGGTTGCAATGGTGATTTGCAGCTGCCCGTTCGCGTCCAGCGTGCCTTTGTTTTCTTCCGTCTGCTGGCCGTAGTAGTTGGCTTCGCGGTCGCTGGTGGGCGACCCTTCTTCGTCTCCCTCGGCTGGAATATCCCCGTTGTCTTCGTCGACGTCCTCGCCCCACATGTTCAGACCGTTGTAAGCCCGCTCGCGATGTACTACCCAGGTCACCTTGCCATTCGCCACCGGCTCGCCAAAGTAGTACTTTGCGTCGATGGTGGCCTTGATTGGTTGACCTTGAAGAACGCGCGCCGTCTCAGGTGTGATACGAACCTGATACTCGGGCTTCTTGTATTCCTGCACGGCAAAACTACCGCCCTGGGCGTAGTTGTCCCCCGTCCGAATTTCGATGTTGTAGTCGCCGAGCGAAGCGTTGCCGGGAATGACGTACTCGCCGTGTAGAGTCCCCATCGCGCTCGACTTCAACGTCGCGGCGAACACATCCTTACCCTCCACATCGCTGATCTTTATATTGAAGGCGGTGTTCGCGGGCGCCTGATAGGTGAATCCTGACCGAGTTCGCAAGATCGCCTTGAAGTGAACCGTGTCGCCCGGTCTATACACCGGGCGATCGGTGTACAGGTAAGTCGTGAGTGAGCGGGCGGGATCTGTAGCCATCCAGTATGACCAGGGCGCGCTGATGGCAAAATCGTCCTTGGTTCGCGCCATCACTTGTACGCTTTCGGGACGTGGCTCCTTGACCGCGACCTCCACAATTCCATCCCTATCCGTTGGTGCTTCACCCACCTGATCACGGTTCACAAAGAAAAAAGTATCGGCACCCGGTACCGGCTGGCTGGTCTGGCGGTCAGCCGCAAACGCCAGTATGGTGCCGGGCGCGGTCTTCGTGATTAGGGCCATCTGGCTAACCACCACAATCGTGTACGCACGCAGTTTGCCGTCCGTGGCTTCGATCAGATATGCGCCGCGGTCCTTGACCGGAATAGCAACGCTCTCTGTTTCCCAGCGGTACTCGCGTGAGCCGACATTCTGACGCCACGTAGCCACCAGTTGCTGAGAATTGAGAATCGGAATCTGCGCGAACACTTCTGCCGGTCCCTGTGGCTGTTGCTGGGCCTGGCTACGCTGCTCGCGGATAGTTGCCCGGTTCTCAGCGGTAAACTGTGCCCGGAAGAAGTCGCGAATCCAAACAAAGATGCTGTGCTTCCAATTGTGGAAGCGTTCGAGCCAGGTCAGCTTGTGCGGAGGACGGGGCGCACGTCCGCCAAACTGATGGGCGTCACCGAGCTGGGCGAAGAATTTGACGGGATCATTGACGCGATACACCCGGAACTCAAGCGTGTCCACGTTCTGTGCCCACATATCGATTGAGACCTTCTGGCCTGGCGCATAGGTTCGGCTGGAGTTTAGGGAGAAGTAACCCGTCTTTTCTTGTTGTCCTAGTGCCACGGAACACAAAAGGATGAAAGCAGCGCGGGCAATAACGCGAGAAGAGCGCATATCATTCCTCCTCCCGGAGGATGTTCCAGCGATACAATCCCAAAAACGCCGGGTTCTGGGGCACTGGACGCCAGCAGAACTCCGGATGACTCTGCAATTCTGTGACCGTGACTCTGCGGATCTCTCCCGGTCGGTCCTTACTCGGACCGGTGTGGTAAATGAGCCAATCGGATCCATCGGTGAAGTAACTACTCCCCAGAAAGATCATTGTGTGGAATGGCATCCTGTGGCCTTGCTGCCTGAAGAACAGCAGATCGCCGGGACGCGCCGCGCTCAGCTGGCGACTTACAAAATGCGTGTTGTACAGGCGAAGAGAATCGGCGTCAGCAAACTGCGCGAACGTGCCATTTGCTACGTCATCTGGTGTGAACGCGCCTGCCTTCGTGCGGAAGAGCCCCGCACCGACTGCCGTATGCGGATAGTCGTATTTCTTCACCGATTGGATCTTCGGAGGTCGTGTCAGGTGCCATTGGTTCGCCCAAGCGGCATCGTGCGTGCGCAGTGCCTCGCGATAGGCAAAACGGATCAGCGCCGCACAATCGCGGATTTCAGCCGGGCGATTCTTCTCCTCCTGGAAGGAGGTGGATTCCGCCAGAAGAGCAAACCACTGGCGAAATGCAGTTTGGTCCCGTTCGTTATCTAGTCGTAAGAAGTCCGGCGTTCCATCGCCAAATTGATCTGTTGGGTCTAGGTTCAGTTGTATGCTGGTTCGTGCTGGTGGAAGGCCCGGCACCCGGGCGACCAACGTGACCAATCCTGGATTTACGCCGGCACGCAGATAGACTTCTGGCCCTTTTATGTCTATTTCCGCAAGGGTACGGCCCGAATCAAAGGACCAAACGATTTTTCTAGGCTGGTGGTTTCCTGCCAAGACCCTGAGTTTGGTTTCTGCGTAACCGTTGGCAGGAAGCACAGTGCGATCGGCAGAAACGGTTAAATCTGATTTGCGGGCTTGATTGTAACTGGCAAGGACAATTGCCAATCCCATCAGCAGGCAAACCAGCAATAGACTCCACCGGTGTGCGAAATGGCGAGGCAAAGCTAAAGCTTCTCTGGAACAGCGGATTATAGACTTTCAGTAGAGGAGCAGTTGAGTTACCAGTTGGATCACGCCTGGAGTCATGGGGTTTTAAACCCGAGCACCGTGTCAAGAACAACACGGAGCGTGTCTTCCCGAGGACAGTTTTCGGCACCTCGCAGATGGCGCCGATTCGCGAGTCGGCCCGCATTGTTCGGTGCAGCAACTGGGCAATCTTGCGCGACGAAATAGATGCGCCCGACTTCTCAGTTTCGATAAAATGTCCTCCGCACGATAGGAGCCCCTATGGCAAAGAAAAAGATAGATCCTCTTAATCGGAAGCAGTACAGCGCGGTCTCAGTAGCACTTACCGTCTCCGACATTCCAGCCGCCGTGAGCTTTTACCAAAAGGCCTTTGGCTTCGCTAAACGAGGCATCATGAACGGCCCTGATGGAAAACCGATGCACGCGGAGCTCACTTTGCGTGGCACAACACTAATGCTCGGACCAGAGAACGAAGCGATGGGAAGGCGAAGCGCGAAAAACGTTGGTGCTTCTCCTGCCAGCCTATATATCTATGTCGAGAACGTCGACAAAGTGGTCGATAAAGCAACCAAGCTTGGAGCTACCAGCCAGGGTCCAGTGATGGATATGTTCTGGGGAGATCGTTGCGGAACCGTTCTCGATCGGGATGGCTATAGCTGGATGGTCGGAACGCACAAGGCGGAACCCTCAGCAAAGGAGATGAAGAAGGGGATGGAGGAGATGATGCGGCAATCGCGGCCCGAGGGGGCGGCTGCGGCTGATTGATCCTTCGTCACTCGAAAAGCAAAGGCTGAGGACCACTCTGTTCCGATTCTCGAAAGTTGGTCAGCCCAATTCCTACGAGGCGATAGCGTTGTTGGGGACTAAGACTCACTCGCTCTCGCAGCTTCAAGGCAATGTCCGTCAGTTGTTCGCAAGACGACGGAGGTGTGCTTGGCGTGTGACTGCGGGTAAGAATCTGGAACTCGGTGGTCTTCAGCTTTAGGACTATGGTGCGTGGAATGCGTAGTTCCTTTTGCAAAGCAGACCAAAGCTTGTCTGCCAAGTGCCGGATCATGGGCTCGAGTTCTGCCAACAGCACATCCGTCTCGAAAGTGTCCTCGACTGAGATTGACTGTGTAGGTCGGTCAGGAATGACCGGGCTTTCGTCGACACCACGAGCAAGTTCGTGCAAGCGCACGCCGTAGCGGCCGAAGTGTTGTTCGAGCGTCGATAGCTCTAATGCTTGCAGTTCGCCAACTGTATATATCTGAAGCTTCGCAAGCTTCTCCGCCGTAACTTTTCCTACCCCGGGCAAGCGTTCGACCGGCAGGCCTAGCAGAAATCCGCCAACCTCTTCCGGTTGAATTACGAAGAGTCCGTCCGGCTTGCGCCAATCAGACGCAAGCTTTGCCAAGAACTTGTTGGGCGCTACTCCAGCAGATGCTGTCAAATTCAGTTCCCGGCGGATCTGCTCGCGAATTGTGCGCGCCACCAGCGTAGCCGTTGGCAAAGCGGTCTTATTCTGAGTGACGTCGAGATAAGCTTCGTCAAGCGACAGCGGCTCGATCAAGTCTGTATGGCGCTTAAAGACCTCGCGCACGTCGCTCGAGACCGCCCGATAGCGCGTGAAATCCGGGGCAACAAAGACCGCATCCGGGCATAGCCGTTCAGCACGAAGCGCCGGCATGGCCGAGCGGACGCCGAAAGCTCTAGCCTCATACGAGGCGGCACAAACGACAGAACGGTTTCCGCGCCAAGCAACGACCACGGGTTTGCCGCGTAGTTGCGGATTGTCGCGCTGCTCGACGGACGCGTAAAAAGCGTCCATGTCCACGTGAATAATTTTCCGCACCGTCAACTCTCAGACCAATTTCCGAGCATCGCCGGAATGTGCAAAGCAGGCCCCAACGTGTATTACTGTAGATTCTAGATGTGCACAGCAAACTCCTGCTCCGGGCCTCTATGCCACTCTCGCGGTTGTTGCTACGTTCTTTCATGTTCATGTTCCGCTCATTTTGCGGGGTATGGGGCACATCATCGACACCCGAAACAAGTCTTTAACATATTCGTAGCGGGCCGCCCTCTTATGAATCGCGGGAGCAGGAATAGGGGATCAGAGTCGACTCGCGACCATATGAGCGGTTGAGGGGAACGACGCAAGAAAATTCCACATGCGTATTTTGAAAGGCTGCTGGAATTAGCCCCGTTTTACATGGTTTACCTGATTGATCCAGCTTAGAAGCGGGTATCAAATGGCGCTCGTTAACCCAATCAGACTCATCGTTTTCGTCGGATAAATCAAAGTCAGTCCGCCATGCCTGTGGTGGGTTTCCTTTCACCCCTAACCAAGAAAGGAGAAAGTATGTTCACGCGAATATTAGAGGCGGCGCCGGAACATCCGTGCTGCTCGACATCCATCAATCGCGGTTCGTGAAAACCGCACAGTCAGTGATCCCGCGCGCTTTCCATGCTGACGAGGCATGCTATTCCAACGCGCTCCCAGTTCTGTTCAAGTGAATGCAATGGCCGAATGTTCTGAAATGCCTCGGTCAACAATGAAGGAGACAATTATGAAAATCGTGGTGATCGGTGGTACTGGCCTCATAGGTTCAAAGCTTGTCAACAAGCTTAGGGAACACGGGCATGAAGCAGTAGCGGCCGCACCCAACACAGGCGTCGACACGCTTACGGGTGAAGGACTGGCGGAAGTGCTAAAACGTGCCTCGGTAGTCGTCGACGTATCAAATTCTCCGTCCTGGGACGACGCAGAAGTGCTGAAGTTCTTCGAAACATCAACTCGCAACCTCCTCACTAATGAAACGACAGCACGGGTAGGACATCACGTCGCACTCTCGGTTGTTGGGACCGACCGGCTGTCCGAAAGCGGCTATTTCAGGGCGAAGATTGCTCAGGAAAAATTGATCAAAGAATCTTCAATCCCCTACTCGATTGTGCACGCGACACAGTTCTTCGAGTTCCTCAAGGGGTTGGCCGACATCTCTATGGTCGGCGACAAGGTACATTTGCCTGCGGTGCTATTCCAGCCAATGGCTGCCGACGACGTCGCCAGTGGTGTGGCAAGGATTGCGGTAGGTCAGCCGGTGAACGGCATCGTCGAAATTGCAGGGCCGGAGCAGTTTCGCGTGGATGAATTAGTCCGACGACGCTTGGCCTCGCTCAAAGATCCCCGCGTAGTCATCGCTGATCCGAACGCGCATTACGGTGGAGCGAGGATCACCGAGAGAACCCTGCTCCCAGCTAATAATGCACGCCTCGGCGAGACACGGTTCGAGACCTGGTTGACGCAGCCAGCAGCGCAAATTGCGAGAGCGGCCTAGTGATGAAGCAGTTCGACGCTTTGCAATCGCGTCGTCCATGCGAAAGGTTAATTCATGACGTTCACAAAAGTAGTTTTGTCGCTCGTATGTCTCATGTCGAGCACGCTGGTGGCACAGGAGGCTAAGGTAACGCAGCTCATATCGAGAGAACTGACAAACCTGCCTGGCAGAGAAGGTCTGATGATCACTGTGGAATATCCTCCGGGTAGTTCGGACCCAATCCACCGACACAATGCCCATGCATTTGTTTATGTGCTGGAAGGATCGATCGTGATGCAGGTGAGAGGCGGAAAGGAAGTGACTCTGAAACCTGGTCAGACCTTCTACGAAGGCCCAGATGACGTCCACGTCGTTGGTCGAAACGCCAGCCAAACCAAACCCGCGAAATTCGTCGTGTTCTTGGTAAAGGACAAAGGCGCTCCGGTGCTGGTACCTGCCAAGTAGAACCACAAACCGCGAGTCGTTCTGCTCGCACCAACATAAGGAGGAAATCTATATGAGCACCATTACGGTAAAGGATGGCACGACAATCTACTACAAAGACTGGGGCAAGGGCCCGGTTGTTACGTTTTCGCACGGCTGGCCTCTGAACTCGGACGCATGGGACGGTCAGATGCTCTTCCTCTCCCAGAATGGATTTCGCGTGGTCGCACACGATCGACGTGGCCACGGCCGTTCCAGCCAGGCTTCGTCGGGGAACGACATGAATGGATACGCCGACGATTTAGCAGCGGTCATTGAGAAGCTTGATCTCAAGGACGCCACGCTCGTAGGTCACTCGACTGGCGGAGGTGAAGTGGCGCGCTATATCGGACGACACGGCACAAAACGTGTGGCCGCAGCCGTACTGATTGCCGCTGTACCGCCGATTGTGGTGAAGACCGCTGCCAATCCCGAGGGCCTCCCCATTGAAGTGTTTGATGGTTTGCGAAGCGGCCTCGCCAAGGATCGCTCGCAATTCTACAAAGACTTTGCCGTGATGTTCTATGGCGCCAACCGGTCAGGTGCGAGCGTCTCGCAAGGACTCCTGGACCAGTTCTGGCTGTGGAGCATGCAGGCCGGCCTCAAGAACTCCTACGACAGCATCAAGGCATTCTCTGAGACCGACTTCACGGAGGATCTCAAGAAGTTTGATGTGCCTACGCTGGTCATGCACGGTGAGGACGACCAGGTCGTGCCCATCAAGGATTCAGCCAAGAAATCAGCCAAGCTCATCAAGGGGGCCCAGGAGATCTACTATCCGGGCAGGCCGCACGGCCTTACTTCGACCCATCAGGATGAGGTAAACGCGGACCTGCTGAAGTTCTTGAAGGCGGTCCAGCAAACTCGCAAGGCGGCAGCCTAGATTCCTATGCCCGGCGGGTCGCATTTCTTCGCGGCCTGCCGGGCATCTGACATGCAGGACGCTACCTCGCAAGTCGTCGGAACCGGATTGAAGGATTGTGAGCCCATAGCGTGGCTGTCCCCTTTGCCAGTTCTATTCGCAAGTTCCTCTCTGTAACATTTCATGAATTCCTTCCCAGAAGTTGGCGTCGCGTCGAGCTCGTAAATTCGCTCCGGCGGTCAGCTCAGGAGTTTGAACATGACTGTAATCACCGATGAGCTTCCGGTCGAGCTTCCGAATGCGGATGACGGACCATGCCTCTCGCTCTACCAACCCACGCACCGGCGCCACCCCGAAAACGTGCAGGACACAATTCGATTCAAGAACTTGGTTCGAATCTTGGAACGGTCGCTTCGGCAGAAATATCCCACTCGAGAGGTCAGACCTCTTTTAGAGCCCTTAAACGAGGTGGGTTCGCAATTTGATTTCTGGAACCATGCCCAGGACGGGCTTGCGATTCTGCGTTCGCCACACATCTTGCGAATATACAGATTGCAGCGGCCCGTGGCTGAGCTTGCGATCGTGGCCGATAGTTTTCACACGAAACCCCTTTTGCGCATTGTGCAGTCCGCGGATCGGTATCAGGTACTCGGGTTAAGTCGGGCGACAGTCAAGCTGTATGAGGGGAACCGTTACGCGCTCGATGAAATCGATTTAGCACCGGGCGCAGCTGAGGCGATCACCCAAGTATTGGGAGAGAAGTCGTCCCGAGTACGTCAACCTGCGGTTGCGCATGGAGGGAGTCGAGGAGCGCGCGCGCCGATCTACCACGGCTATGGCACGACGAATGACGTGGCGGATATTGGTACAGAAAAATTATTTCGAGCGGTCGATTCCTCTATTCTGGAGCACCATTCGCGTCCCTCGGGCTTACCGCTTTTGCTAGCCGCATTGCCAGAACATCATGGTACCTTCCGCAAGATCAGCCGCAACCCATTTCTGATCGAGGATGGGATCAAAATCGATCCTGACTCTATCCTGATTGATGAACTGCGAGAACTTGCTTGGCAAATTGTTGAGCCACGTTATCAGGAGCGGCTCCGGCAATTAGTTGACGAGTTCGAACAGGCAAGGCCTAGGGGACTAGTAGGCGATCATCTCGGAGAAATTGCTTTTGCCACAGTTTCAGGTCGAGTAATGAAGTTGCTAGTCGAAGCGGATCGCGAGATCCCTGGGCATGTTGACCCGGCGTTGGGCCGCATAGAATTCTCCGACCTGAACCATCCGCAAATAGACGATTTGCTGGACGATCTAGCTGAGTTGGTACTCAGCAAAGGCGGTGAGGTTGTGGTGACGCCGTCCGAGCAGATGCCGGTTGCGACCGGAGCCGCGGCAATATACCGATACTGAGTCAATTCCTATCAATCACGAGATAACCTGCAAAAATTGACAGTTATCGACTCTCAGCTGCACAGCTAATCTGACCCCGAGTGTAGGTCCCGGTTCGATGATTTAGGAGAAGATCATGAGTAAAGCAGATCACCTCGCGGACAATCGAAAGTGGGTAAGAGACGTCAGGTTCCTGATGACAGGTGTGGGAATCGGGGCGGGAATAGCGCTGCTCTTTGCGCCTAGTACCGGAGACGATCTGCGGCATGAGATTGGCCGCAACTGCCGCAAGGCTGCGAAGCACGTCGGACGACACAGCGACGAGTTCCGCGAGCGCGCTGAAGATTTGTTCGAACACGCACAACACTTGCGTGACCTTGGCGTCAAGCTGCTTCATTTTGGCCACAGCCACAAGGCGGCATGAGATTCGTGTTGGCCTTGGTTTCTGTTGTCACTCCGGGCCTCGTTTTGGCTCAAATACCCGCTCCCGAGCGGCAGAAGATTGCGCTGGCACTCAGCGGGGGAAGCGCATTGGGGCTTGCCCATATTGGTGTTATCGAGTACTTCGAAGAACACCACATCCCGATTGATTACATAACAGGAACGAGCATGGGAGCGCTCGTCGGCGGCTTCTTCGCAAGCGGCACGAGTGCCAGCCAACTGGAACAGATCGCTTTGGAAACAGACTGGAACGATCTTCTTACCACGACCCCCAGGTTTGTTAGTCAGCCAGTGGTTGAAAAACAACGATGGAACAAGCCTTCAGGGACCCTCGCCCTGCGGCTTGGACGTCATTTTTCACTTCCGAGCGGGCTAAGTTCTGGCGAGTCCATCGCCCTGTTGCTCAGCCGGTATACTGCTGCTTATTCCAGCCTAGATACGTTTGACCAGCTGCCCATTCCCTTTCGCTGTGTGGCTACCGACCTGGTTAGCGGCGGTGCGGTAGTTCTCGATCGCGGTTCATTGCCGAAGGCACTGCGCGCCAGCATGGCTTTGCCAGGGCTCTTTTCACCTGTTGAATGGGGAGACAAGGTGTTGGTTGACGGGGGCTTGGCGGAAAATTTGCCAGTCGAGCCGGCGCGCGCCATGGCTCCAGACGTTGTTATAGCCGTGTCGTTCGAAGGCCTGCACGCTTCACAGTTCACTTCGCTTAGTAGCGTGTTGCGGCAAACCGTCAATATTGCCGTGAGACAGAACGAACAGCGGAGTGCTGCGCTCGCCGACCTTGTGATTCGAGTGCAAACCGGAGATCTCTCAGGGGTGGACTTTGAGGAGGCACAGCAGCTGATCCGCAAAGGATACGACGCCGCACAGGCTGAGGCAGCTCAATTGGCCAAGTTCTCCCTACCGCCACGGCAGTGGGAAGAGTATCTGACTGCCAGGCGCCGGCGCATTCGAAACCTACCAATGAAGGGTGCTGTTGTGGCGGTCGATTCGCCGAAACCGGCAGTTCGAAGGGCGGCGACACGCGACCTTTTCCGTGAGCTAGGGACAAATGCCGTTTCGAAGGAAGAGCTTGAGTACGCTCTCTCCGGGATTACTGCGGCGAGCGCGTTGCCCGAGGCTTACTACGAGTGGCAAGACCAAACAGGAGAATCGAAAGGATATCGTGTCGAGCTATTGCCGCGTCGGAGTACCCTTTTTTTATTACGTCCAGCGTTGTCGTTTGAACTTTCAAGTGACGAGCCGAATCGCAGCGCCATCACGGTGGGGGCGAGCGTCGTGCCATTGAGTGCTTACAAATCTCGACTTCTCGGCCGCATTAACGTTGGCTATGACCCAGAAATACGTACTGAGTACTACCACGTTATTGATGGGAGCCCTTATTTCATTTCGCCTGGCATTTCCGTGAAACGGTATAACGTTAACTTCTACGACGGAACAACACGCTTTGATTTTCAGCGTGTACGGACTGCAGGGTCATTCCGCGCTGGAGTGGGAACGGGGCGTTTCGCCCAGGCCAGCTTAGGCGTACAGGTAGGATACGATTCGTACGGGCAGCCCGTTACGGCCAACCACATTAGGGCACAAAGTGGTCCCTTTACTAACCTTGACGCCAATTGGATCTACAATACGCAGGATTCCAGCACACTGCCGACGCGAGGGACGCTACTCGAAGGCTCATTAGGGTACAGCTTTAGACGCAATTCGTTTCCATATTTAAACAATCATTTCAGCGCATTTCACCCCTTGAATGGTCGGACATCCCTCTTTGTAGCAAGTGAGCAAGCTAGCACCATTGGCAAGGAGGTATCGTTTTACGATCAGTTTACGTACGGAGGAATTGACCAATTGGAGGCATATCGATATCAGGAATTTCACGCCAACACCCTTTTCAGCGCCAGGGGTGGAGCTTTCTTTCGTCCGTGGAAAGCGCGGCTGTGGTCGATGGAACCCCAACTGGCCGGATGGTACGAAGTGGCGAGGCTGGATTTAGGTATCAGCGGCTGGCAAACCCACCAGAGCACTTCCGTGGGCGCGTTTGTTGCTTCGCCGATCGGTACTTTAAGAGTTGCACTTAGCTTCAGCGAACGAGGCAAGGTTCGCCCGCGGCTGTCGATCGGCCGGTTTTGACCGGGGATTCATGTTTGGGCGTTTTGGCCGGCACGGTTCCACTCCTTGTACCCATGGCCGAGCCTCTGCTTCCAGGGTAAGGACGTGAGGACCGGTCGAGGCTCTGGAAACTAACAATTTATGCGGCGCGATCACGGGGTTGCGTATCCGGGTTCGGCAATTCCTGCCCTTCCGCCTCCGATAAGTACAGAACACGCGAAGGAATGGCAAGTGCTGCGCCGGCTTCAAAAACTAAGTCTACGATTCTTAAGAGCAAGTCTTCCCGAATGGCCATGAATTCGTCTAAGTCGCTGGTCAAGATATGGCAATTTATTTCGACGTCGAAACCGGCCTCACCGAAGCCAACAAGGCAGACCCGGAGGGCTTCTGATTCGACTTTGGGATGTTGGCGTATAAGGGACGTGATCTTTTCCAGTAACGATCGTAGCTGTCGAGGTGAGCTTTCATACTGCAATCCAAGTTTGGTGTGAAAGAGCGTCTTTTCTCGGCGGCTGATGTTTTCAAGGTTCATTCTGGCGAGCTCGCCATTCGGAACGGAGAGCACTGTGCACTCCAAGGTGCGAATGCGGGTGGACCGGAGGCTGATGTCTTCGACAGTACCTTGCCTCTCCCCGATCTTGCACATCTCTCCAATGCGAATCACCTGGTCGCCAAGGATCGAGACGCCGCCGAGCAGGTTTTCCAGCGTTTTTTGTGCCGCGAACGCAATCGCGATGCTGCCGATGCCCAGGCCAGCAATGGCGGTTGTTATGTCAAAGCCCAATATCGACAGCGTGAGCAATCCAGCAATGATGATCACGAGTACCTTCGAAATACGTTGACCCAATAGGATGATCGAGCCGCTGCGGAAATCGGAGCTGTCGAGGGTTCGGGCACGCGCCTGGTCACTCCAGACGTTGATTAATCTGAAGACGAGCCAGGCGATGCCCAATACGAGGAGGACGCCGATCACTCTCTGATAATGCAGGCGAGTCACGAGGGGGATGCCCAGCAAGTAGACCCCGAGCTGATGGAGAATTACAGCCAAGATCAGGGACAAGGGCGCAGTCAGTGCCTTCAGCATTTCTTTGGCAATGGCATAGTGGCGCCAGCGCGAAAACATCCTGACGACACCGCGAAGTGTAAACACGAGCATCCATCCAAGCCCAAGGGATGCTGGCACGAGCGCCAACATCGCCGTTAAGCGACGTGGGAAAGTGTTGAGAAATCTCCTGATTACTTGTAAATGCGAGCGCCCGAGTTCGGCTTCGCCAGATTCGACCTGTGCGAACAAATCGGGGGTTTCACCCACAACCTGAGATGAGAATAACCATATTTCGCCCGAGGTTGGATCGGGCACATGAACCAAATCAACATTCGTATCAGTTCCGTTGATTCGGAAGACGCCGATGCGTTGATGATCCCTTGGGACCCCAATTTGATGAGAACCTTCAGTGTGGCCACTGATGACGCCGACGCGTTCCACAAACGCACTTTCCATCAGAACGTAAAGTTGTCGCGCAATGCGCGAGCCCTGGGCAGCGCGGGCATCTGCTGACATCTGAAGATATTGAGAAGCGTCTTTGTATCTGCCACTGCGGGCGGCTTCCAGAAAACCAAATACAGTCCCGTTCGGTGTATCTCTCCCTAGGGCATCGCCAGCCTCGGCCTTCTCGGAAGCGTGTGCCTTTTCGTTTTGCCGCGGCAGTGATTGACCCGATACCGTCAAAGCAGCCAAACAGTAGATAAGGAATACGAAATAGTAAAAACATTTCACAGGCAGTCAGAATTCGAGTCCAATATCATTTCCATTCTCAAATCGGTATAGCCGCATTGCTGTGACGCATTTTCCTCCTTCGGGTGCAGCTTTAAGAAGGTGCATCTTCCCGTTATTTGAAATCGAGCATGAAAGTAGGCGGCGAAGGTGTATGAAATTTACTCCGATGACAAGATTGCTGCGGTAGAAAGACCGACAGGAACTGGTAGAACTGTCAGCAGTGGCCAGTTGAATCGTCATGTCTCCATCATTTGGATTTCTTTCACTTAGGTGCGAACCTGCTCCTGTACAGTACATCTGGACCAAGGTCAGTGGCCGCTGGTAGATTTGCCAGTTGGCCTTAAGGGGGCTCGGGGTGCTTCAAGTTTGAGCGCGCAAACTTGGGGGGCGCTGGACGCCCTCTGTTCTTGGACACTCCATGGAGCGTTGGCCGGGCAGCAAGGCGCCTGTCTGCGAACCGAGGAGTGATTGGCTAAAATGGCTTGACGAGTGAACCCATCCACCACGCGCATCCTTAAAGTCTGGTTTCCGTCTGCCATCTGGCTGGCGGTTATCGTTGTTGAATCCACGAATCTCGGCTCTGCAGAACACACGAGTCGCATCCTTTATCCGATCTTTCATTTTCTATTCGGAGTGGATCCGGCACGGTCCGCTGCGTGGAACGCCTTCCTTCGCAAGGTCGGACACTTTGTTGGTTACTTCACGCTGAGTGTTCTTCTGTTTCGCTCCTGGCGTGCGACTTTTCCGCGGCTTAGCACGCGATGGTGTTTGCAATGGGCTACGGTTGCGTTCCTGAGCGCGTCCTTGGTAGCGGTCCTCGATGAGTGGCATCAAAGCTATCTGAAATCGCGCACGGGTACGTTGAGCGATGTTTTGCTCGATAGCGGTGCCGTCCTTTTCGCACAAATCGTGCTGTTCGCGGTTCTTCACCTGCTGAAGATCGAGAAACGAAGACCTCTCAGGGGCAAAATCTTCTAAGTTTCCCAGAGTCCGCGACATCACTACTTCGCAGGTTCCGCCCGTTCGACACATTCAACTAGCACAGAGGCCCACAGAAAATTTGAACCGACGCGGTCGTGTCATTTGCTGCCTGAACTGCGCCTCATTTCCACCAAAAGCGTGGTGGGGCCTCCCTGTGCGCCCAAGGCGAAAAGTCGAGCCCCGATCACCTTGGTGGAAAGCAACGCCTAATCGGGCCGCCATATTCGAGGCTTCCCTGCCGCTGCGGAAGTGGGTATTATTCGAGCTACTTCGTCCGAGGAAGGCATGGCGTCCAAGAGGCAGGAGGGTCCTGCGCAGGTTGAAGCCAACCACCACCCGCTTGCTTGCTTCTGGGAGGCTTGTAGGAAAGCCTCTCAAACGCTCAACGCCTTGCGAAGGGTGGGCAGACACGTGATGAGCCAAGATCGAGATAATAGGGCGAGCAATTGACGTTGCAATGCGATGCTACCCGCCCCCGCAGTTAGCTAATCGAGTGGAGAAGACAGATGCCAATTGAAAAAGGACCCCAGGGTGTTTCTCGCCGAAGCTTCTTAAAGCAGAGTGTGGCTGGCAGCGCAGGCGTACTGGTGACGAACGAGCTTTTGAGGGCCGAGGCCAGAGATGCGGAAAAGGGAGGCACGGCGAATAAACATTCCGGCGCCACGATGATGGAAGTTCCGTTCGCGGCGAGAGAGCGGGTGCGACTCGGGATCATTGGCGTTGGCGGGCGAGGCAGTAGTCTCGTGCGAGACCTGCTCGCCGTCGAGAACGTCGAGGTGAAAGCCATCTGCGATCTGGTGCCGGAAAAGGTCGCACGCGCCCAGAAAGCCGTCACCGATGCGGGACAGCCGCAACCAGCAGGGTTCAGCAAAGGCGAATGGGACTTCAAGAATCTCACCCAACTCGATCTAGACATCGTTTACGTCGCTACCCCCTGGAACTGGCACGTACCGATGGCAGTCAGCGCCATGAAAAATGGCAAACACGCTGCGGTCGAGGTTCCTGCATGCACAACTCTCGACGAGTGCTGGGAACTGGTGAACACGTCAGAGAGCACGCGTCAGCACTGCGTCATTCTCGAGAATTGCTGTTACGGGGCGACGGAGATGATGGTACAGGCGATGGTCCGGGACGGGGTGTTCGGACAATTGGCACATGCAGAGGCGGCATACCTTCACGACCTTCGGAGTATCCTAACTGCGAATGAAGGCGAGGGATTGTGGCGACGGTTTCCGCACATTCAGAGGAATGGGAACTTATATCCGACACATGGATTGGGTCCCGTCGCGCATTACTTCGACATTCATCGCGGCGATCGGTTCGATTACCTGGTTTCGGTCAGTTCTACGGAGGCCTCGCTGAGCGAATATGTAAAGACAAAATTCCCTGAAACCGATTCAAAGCGGCGCGAAAAGTATGTTTGCGGTGATATGAACACAAGCATAATCAAGACCTTGCAGGGACGAACCATTCTCCTGCAACATGACGTTGTCAGCCCGCGGCCTTATAGCCGCTTGAACTCGATCTCGGGCACGAAGGGCGCGTTCGCAGATTACCCTGCACGGGTGTTTGTGGACGGACAGAAGGAGGAAGAGTGGCAGGCGGTCGAGAGCTTCCGGGAGAGATACGAACATCCGCTTTGGAAGAAAACCGGTGAGATGGCACGCAAAACCGGCGGCCACGGCGGCATGGACTACGTGATGAACTACCGCCTGATGGATTGCCTGAAGCGTGGTCTGCCTCCCGACATAGACGTGTATGACGCAGCTGCCTGGAGCGCGCCGACGCCATTGAGTGAAGCTTCAGTGGCTGCCCGTGGCGCTCCCCAACATTTTCCCGATTTTACCCGTGGTCGTTGGAATAAGCGTGCGAGTAACGACTTCGCCAGGACCTGACCGCTCACATTAATTCCGCTGATTAAGGAAGGGTGTCATGGCTGAATTGGCACAAGTTGAAGGACCGGCGCTGAATACGGTGACAGTGCCGGAAACGAGAGGGGAAGCAGGTTCCCGTCTGGTTTCAGTTGACGCGTTTCGCGGCCTAGTCATGGTACTGATGCTCGCCGAAGTGATGCGTCTTCCCGAGGTGGCGCAGGCTTTTCCGCACAGCCTCTTCTGGAGAATTGTGGGCTTTAACACCGAGCACGTTAATTGGCAAGGGTGCTCACTGCACGATCTCATCCAGCCGGCATTTTCTTTTTTGGTCGGAGCGGCGCTTCCATTTTCGATCGCGAGCCGCAGGCGAAAAGGGCAAAGTTTCTTTCAGATGCTTGGCCATGCAGCCTGGCGGGCTTTCTTACTGATCGTTCTAGGAATTTTTTTGCGCTCGCTTCATTCCCGCCAGACCTACTTCACGTTCGAAGACACGCTGACCCAGATCGGATTGGGGTACGTATTTCTGTTCTTGCTCGGTTTCACTCGGGTGCGCACGCAAGTGATCACGCTGGTGATGATTCTGGTTTGTTTCTGGGCAGCGTTTGCGATGTATCCCGCGCCAGGAGCGAATTTCGATTATGCGCGGGTGGGAGTTCCGCCGAATTGGGAGCACAATTACACGGGATTTCTTGCCCACTGGAACAAAAACTCGAATCTTTCGTGGGCATTTGACGTCTGGTTTCTAAATCTCTTTCCGCGCGAACAGCCATTCGTTTTCAACGAAGGCGGCTGGTCAACCTTGAGCTTCATTCCGACACTTGGGACGATGATTCTCGGGCTGCTGACGGGGGAATGGCTCAGGAGCAACCGATCCAAGACGCAAAAGCTGCAGGGGATGGCAATCGCCGGAGTGGGCTTGCTACTACTAGGGTTGGCATTGCAATGGGCGGGCGTATGTCCCATCGTCAAGCGAGTATGGACGTCGTCTTACACCCTTTACAGCGGCGGCTGGGTGGTGCTGATACTGGCTGGTTTCTACGCGCTTATCGACTGGAAAGGATGGCGTAAATGGGTGTTTCCCCTGGTTGTGGTGGGAATGAACTCGATCGCAATTTACGTAATGGCCTGGACGATGAAGGGCTTCATCGGCGACTCGCTCGACCGGCACTTCGGGAGCCTGTTCGGAGTCGCTGGAGCAACTTTTCAGCCAGTACTACATGGTTTCACGATGTTGGTGGTTTTCTGGTGCATCCTGTTCTGGATGTACCGGAAAAAGATCTTTGTGAGGATATGAGCGAATCACAGACTGTTCGAACTGAGCTTAACCTCCGTCAGTGCGCAGGTAGTGAAACCCCGAGCCGGCTCAACCGTGAGTATGAGCAGGGAATCCCCTTAAGCGCTCCAGAAGCGCGGGTTTGAGCCCTGACTTATACATTGTTGTTTGCCTGGCTTAAGTTCTTCCAAACCCCGAGCCGGTTTGCCTGAGCCGTTGTCAAACCCGAATCCTGCCAGGGGCTACAGGAGTGAGGCTCCGAAGAGCCTCCTATTCTGCCGATGGTTCACCTTTTCTTGGGGTACATCTTGGCGATGAATTTCTTATCTCCTCTGGAAAGATCGGTGTTGTTTGGGGTTCCCTTCCCGCCAATGATAAGTTGCGGCGGGAAGGAATAAAGCATGATGGAATGGATGTCGAACTTGGTCGCATTGAGCTGGTCCATTGAGTACTTCTGGATCACGTTGAAATCAATTTCCTCTTTAGACCAATTGTTAGGCGGGCCGCTGAAGTACTCGTACACCGCAGGAACATTCCAGCGAATGCCACCCTTGGGGTTCTGGTGCTCGTGGATTGCTCCCAGCGCGTGGCCGAATTCATGCACCACAACTCGACGGTATTCAACGTCATCCGTTTCATCTGTAAGCCAGCCGAAGTTGATCGTGGGTTGGTCCTTGGGGAAAACGTCGGCCACAAGACAGTCGGTGCCTATGGCAGACCAGGAACCGGGATCGGCCTGAAACGAGACGCGAAGCTCCGAGCTCGCACCGCCCTTGAAATTTAACTTTATGTTGGCGTAGCTGGACCATTCTTTCGCCTTCTCGATCACTTTCGCTCGCTGTGTCTTGCTGCCATCTAAAAAGGCCACAGAGAGAGTCTTTCCCGGCTGCCATTTCTTGCCCGTCAACAGGGCCATCTTGACGGGATGAATCGATGCTCCAAACAAGAGCGGAGGGCGCCGCGGCTCGTTCTTCCGATTTTCTTTTCGCGCTAACTCTGCAGCCTTGACCTTGTGCTCCAGTGGAACTACTCGGTCGATGCAGAGGTGCAGATCAGGTTTTTGCATGACGTTGCTCCTAAATGGTTTGAGTTCTCCGAGGTTCAGCCCTAATCGAGCGCGAGCCCTTCAATGTTTTCTCGCGCCAGATTCAATACTGCAAGTCCCGTGCCGAAAATTCCCGAGCTAATTTGTCTTTGCCAAGGATGCGCCTGACCACCGAATTTAGCGTATCCGGATCATTGTCAAAACCACCGTGGCTGCGGGTCTGCGAAGCGCTTTTTGCATCTCCGGGTTGACCGGCAATCACCAGGGAGGGTTCGCCAGCGACTTGCTGCCGAAACAGTGCCTTGACCTGCGCATCCACGAGTTGAAGATTCTTGTTGCCTTCTTCGTCCATCGCTTGGTCACTAATGAATTTCTGCATGCCCAGCAGAGGGACACCCCGCCGCCCCTCAAAAGCATTGCTGACCAGGTAAAGGAGGGACTTCCCGTAGGCGCCGACAGTATCGCTCCGCTCGGCATCGTCACTCAAAATATATAAAGTGGGGTGAGGACATTGCCCCCTGTCTAAATACGAAAGCATGAGACCCTTGAATAGATCGATAGTGATGGCTGGAGCCATAAACTGGAGGGATGCGATCGTGACCCCGACCTCGAGGAGAAGAGGAAGGGCATACGCGGCGTAGATGCTGCCTGCGCTGTGTCCAACGATGTGTAACTCCCAGGATTTCTTGTCAGCCGCTTGGGCGAGCGCATCGGCGGCGCATCGAGTTACGATTTGCATCGCGCCTACTTCCTCGCCTTGGGCGTTTCTCGGATGGTTGGAAGAGAGATAAGCGTTTCTCTTCATTTCTGTCCATAGGCTGCTTCCAGGCAGCGCCACGGTTAGCTCCAACGTGCGGTCCCAAGCTTCTAGCACGCCCTCCCGCGTTTTCTGTAGCCAGTCCGCGGCTCCTCCGGCCCGAGGAGCTTTGTGGAGGCAGTCATCGATTAAATCCTTGAGGGTTTCTGCGACGCCCGATTCCCACATGATGTGAATGGGATAGATTTCATTGGCGAGTAACACGTCTCGAAATGCTACGATCCGACGCGCAACGTCCTCTTCGCTGTTGAGACCCCCGTGCAAATACAACATGACCCGTCGACTTTTCCAGTCCTGAGTTGAATTGGGGATGATCTGATTGAAAAGACGCTGTACATCTTCCTTGGTCGTCCAATATTCCCCGCTTTGGGATAGCTGCCCATCGTTTCCACAGTCGATAACGTAGGGCCGAATATCAGTCAACGGAATCACGTTGGCGGCGCGGCTGATGCCTTTCTGAGTGTCCGCATACCCTGACTGCCAGAGGTCGAGGCTGACTGGAACTCCCAGTTGCGCTGCCCAAACATCGGTGGCGTGCATCATGAAGTCTTCATAGGGCAGCAGAGCGAATCCTCCGGACCCCCAACTCGCGTCCCACGAGTTCTGAACAATGAACCCGTCCTGTGTATACCCGACAAGAGCAACTGCGTGTCCGTCGTCAGCGCGTCCTTGTCGGCGGATGATGGGCAGGCCGAGACTGCTTCCTTTAGGTGGGGGTTCAGGCTCGTCCCAGCCGGCATGAACCATGAGTGTGCAGTAGAGAATGCCGAGCTCGAACAGGGCTGCATGCATATCGCGTACTTCGCGATGGCGAATGCGATAGTAGGCACCGCCCGGCGTTTGACGCGCCTCATTGGCAATCTTAGGCATCAGGTTCCCCGCGCCCTTTGCCTTGGTGTCAGCCTTAGTCCATGTCTCCTCCAAACAAACTCCATGATTTACCCATCCGATCATGGCGCCCCGCGCCGACGATCCTTCGTAGTTCTGGCCGGGCCATTCGTCATACATGCGAGCCATTTCGTACAGCATGTAAGGGCTCACGCAGCGTTTGATCTTTCGCCGCGCCGAATGGAAGTTGATGACGGCAGCGAGGGCGAACCCAGTGCAGGCGCCGTCCGAACCTTGGTCGAGAATCTTCGGAACCAAATGTCGATTGTCCAGCAACATCGGCAAGGGAGATAAGGTCGGCTGGTAAAACCAGTCACGGATGTCAATGCGATCCGGATAGGCGTCGAGCTTGCGGCCAATCTTGGCGGCGGCAGTCGAGATTGGGCGCGATTTCAGCTTCTTGATCTCAGGCTTGCTTCGATTCCTTGAGCTTCGGGAAGACTTTTTGGCCACGATGTACCTCCCAACTTGATGCCCTCACCGCGACATGAAAACAGCTGTTAATTGCGAAATGATGTTGCCACCTGCAAGAGTGCTAGGCAGTACCTGCCGGCGTGCCGATAACTAACACCGCCGTATTTGGACGTCTTGGGCCATTGGCGGAGTTTAGCTCAGGAACGCCCTTTGTCAATACCTTCCCCCAACGTTGATTGTTCCGATTTCGTAACAAACGATTAGATCCTATTTATCCAGGGGCCAATTGACGAATACTATAAAGTTTGTGTAATTCAGTTCTTGAACGGGACCGCTCCAACCGTCTGATTTCGATTGACAAGGATAGTCCCCTGATCTATCGTGCGGCCGCAGTCGCAAAAGCGAGCAGCGCGTCTCGTGATTTCTGTCTTCGCTGCAGCTGTAATCTTGTAGAGACCTCACAACAGATCAGCTCACGATATCCAGATGTTTAATGGATGGCGTGAGCCATTCGATTGGCGTGAAGAGGCGGCAGGATCGCGAAAGCGTCTCTTGAGCGACAAACACCACGGAATGTCGGCCCAGTTTTGCGTTCGAATCTTTGAGAAGCTGCTACAGTTCGGACCTCAAACCTTCACGCATGTCCAGAGCGGCTCGACGGATCTTGGTTCTTGTTGAGCGCAGTTAGACAGGCTTCGACTTGGAGAATAGGAGAAACAGATGCCTGACGATACGCTGACACAATTCGAAAGCACGGTCACCGGCTCGGCAACAAGAATTGCCAACTTGGCCAACTTGGGTGCCGCCCCAACCGCGGTGCTCGGCTTCCTGGCAGAGGGCGTCTTCAAGGGTATTCGGCTAGGACTTGCGATCCGTAGTAAGGCCACGGAGATCAACGCTAAATTAGACAGCACCATCCGAGCGCGTAGCTTTGTACGTGTACCAATCGTAGTGGACCTCGGCGAAGTCGATTTCAGTAATTTCTACGAGAACAAAGCAAACATTGCTGCATTTCCTGTCTTAAACGAAATGTCGATAGAGATCGCCGAGTTTGACAGCACTGGCGGACTAGTGTCGCCGGCGACCAGGGTGAAACTGCAAGCCGCACGGGCTTTGGCAGAGCCGTTGACAGACGATCCTCAGCTGATCCGCCCGGGAAACGCGGAGTTGAGAAAAATGTTTGCCATCGGTTTGGATCCCACCAAGCAAACCTTCCGGACCCTAGTGCAGGAATACGTCAAGCTCTATCCGGACATGGAGTTGACTGTAGGCCGCTACTTCGAAATTGCCGCGGATTTCTGGCGGGACAAGCTCGAATTTGAGATCGCAGCGATTAACAATGCTCAACTTGAGGCACAGCAAGAACTGAACCAAGCCGTGCGCCAGCTGATTCGGGGCGCCTTTCTTGGGGATGAGGGATTTGCGTCGAAAGCCCTGGACCTGTCTACGAAACTAAAAAAAATCTCCATCGAGAATCAAATCAAAGAACTGCAAGGAAAATTGGCCGATGCGCCCGCAGACAAGCAGGCGGATATCCAGAGCCAAATTGACAAACTGAGCGCCTGGAAAGAGCGGTTGGGATAAATAAGGGAGAGTTGCCAATGAAGATGGAGAAATTGCGTTGTGTTGGTCTGTTGGTCCTCGCCGCATTTTTGTTGGCCACAAGCGGATGTTGGCGGGTCAAACAGACTCCATATCAGTCGGCCCTGAAGGGTTACTACGGTGCCCTGCAGTCAGAACGAAGCGAGGAAAGCCTCAAAACGGCCATCGCCAACGTCGACAGGGAGATAAGCAAGAGTCCCACGGATCCCGGGATGCTTGCCCTTCGGGCAGGCGGTTACCTGGATTTATTGCGCTTAGGGGTCCAAAAGCCGAACCCCAGCTTCGATGCGAGCTATGCCGAGAAGTTATTTCGAGATCTGCGGCTGCTTAAGACACAAACGGACCAAGCCACAACACAACACTGGCTCAGGCCGCGGGCGAACACCATGGTCGGGGATGCATTCCTTCTTCGTGCTGAGTCATTGCCCACGGAAACCGAACCCCTCCAAACCCTCTTACGGTCAGCTCGACAAGAGGCTCTCTATCAATTGGCGGCAGACTTCTATCAACACGCTTGGGTGGCCGCACAAGTGCAGCCTGCAGGCGAAAACGCTGCCATCGAAGCTGCTGGCCTAGCAAAGGAGATGGAGAACGCTCGGGATGGATACGTAAACGCCATATCGGGCGTTGCCAAGACGAAGAGAGTTCTCGGGTTTACGCGGGAAGCCCGGCAGTTGACACAACAAGCGATCGGTCTGGTGACAATGGGCTCGGCGCCGCTACCTGCTCCGGCTTTGGGGCTGACACCAACTTCGCTTTATTCATACTCCCATGCGATGCTGCAGACCGAATACGAATCGATGGAGACGCTGACGAAAGGTAACTATGAGGAGCGGGTCAGCTTTGCGCAATCAGCCCTCAAGGAGGAACTCTCGTCACAAATGTTGAAAAGCGTGCCCGATGTCAATTTTGAGAATGAGCAGATCGCTCGACGGCTATTGACCTACTATGGTGCGCTGGAGGCAAGAGCTCAAGACATATTGGCTACAGGCGGAGGTGACGTGAACGCTGAGTTGGTGTCTCTGAAATTGATCCCCGGCGCGCGCAACGTCAGCTCAGGCGTGGGCGCCGTAATCGAGTACGTATCTCTCGTGGTCGGGGAGGAGAAGGTTCGCGTAGATCTGGATGATGCGCCGCTAATGGCTGGTGGGCTGTCGCTCAAGATTCACAGCGGGACCGGCTCCTCGGCTAACTTACCCCAAGAGCGGGTACGTTTCCTCAACCGGGTGAGTTCGTTGTTCGCACCGGGAAGGCAAGTACAAGTCCTTGGACCTGGAGAAAATGTGCTTGGCACTGTGGTTGCACACTAACCCCAAGGGAAAGCCACCAGCCCAACTTCCTTGTATCTTAGTTACTAGACCTGCGCCTTCCCCTTGAAGAACGCAAACACAGACTGCACTTTGCCGTCCCGACTCAAGGACAGCGCCTGTTCTACTTCGACCATGCAGAACTGCTTGCGAAGAGTCGAACACTCCATCGAGAAGGTCGCATCCTGCATGGCGAACGGATTATTCGATAATGGCAGGGTGGGGTTTGGCTGACCGGCCTCGGACCTTGGAGGTGTCGGCATACCCGAGTAACTTAGAAAGTGAGCGACGTGTGCAAGAATCATGCGGCGCGCTCTAGATGGAAATCCTCCAACGGCACAGACGCGTCGTATAGAAGCTCTTTCATGCGCTTGTACTCTGCAATCTTTACCGGATCGGCAAAGAACCAATGCGCCTCGGTTGAGCGGCCCCCTTTGCGCCCAATCTCAATCGTCACGCCAATGGCAGTTCCCCCGTCAATAAACGTCCAGTCGCTTTCAACCCGGTGAGCAGTGTACGAGAAGCTTGGGTCTTCGTCGTCAATGAACACACGGACCTCTATTTTGTTTTCGGCGTGACAGCGCATGACCCTCATAGCATCGGTAGTTATTTCCTTTTCGTTAGCGAAGACAAATATCCTCGAGGAATGTGCCTGCTTGTTCTCTTTCTGGCACTTAAGAAGCCACTTGCCCATCGGGCTGTCCCACACCTTCAGGTACTCGGGGATGGTGGTCGAAAAGATTTCCGCGGTTGCCTTCTTGTACATTTCGGTCAAGAACAAGCCGTAATCGATTTTGATTTTCAGAATTCCTCGGCCGAAGTCTTCACTGTCGGTCTTGAAACTGTTTACCCAACCGTGGAGCGTATTTTCGAACGCCCAATGATCGACCTTGAACGCACTCCGGCAGTTTTTTAGAATCGTTCTAAGGTTCTCCTCGAAGTCCGGATTGGTATGTCGCAGCCGTCCGTGCTTCGCGATTGCTGCCAGGAAATGATCGCAAGCGGCGGCAACGGCCGCCTCGTACTTATTGTCGTCCCGTTTTCTGTACGTTTCGAACGTGATGCCCCTCAGGTCAGACGGCAGGCTCACAACCTCATCGGCGTCGAGCAGAAGAAAGGCGCGATCCCGCCCCAAGTACCCAATGAAAAGTCCAAGTTCGGCTAGCACATTGTCACGAGGAGCCAATTTTGTGACCCCGCGGGACATTACTACATCGTCAGGCGCGAAGATCATCACAGCAAAATCGCATGTCTGCGCCGTATCCTCGATGGACTCCATCGTGTACTGCCCGGGATCAAAACTCTCGCTCCACACATCGACTTCAATGTTGTCTTTCAGCGCCTCGGAAACTTGTCGTTCTAACGCGGCCTTGACGGCGCGGGCAATCGGCAGTGCTTCCGTCGAACTTCCAATGAACAGTCGAATCCGTTTCACGATGCACCTCCGATGAGGCGAAAAGGATGAGCCGTGGTGGCCTGGCGTTGTCCGGCGCCTTCTCGTGCACGTCTCCGCCAATTAGGAATTGTGGGTCCCGAGGGTCTAGGAGCACCCATTGAGAAGGGCCTAGCTTCAGGGGAGTGAGTAAGCACAACTGGTACTCTGAATTGATCTCAAATCAAGAGCCCGCATGCGCGGACTCATAGGTCACAAGTAGAATACGTCGGGAGCTGCCGCGGCTGCTACTAGCACTTTGGCCAGGATCCAAAGCCCGTAACCAGGGGTCCAGGATCGCGGCTACAGAGCCTCTCCTGCAGGAGGGTATCGTCCCGAAAACGGCCACCGGTAATCGGTGTGCTCCTGAGGTAGCGGTCGAGATATACGCTGCATGATCGCTAAACGCCACCGGGATAAGGGAAGTTACCCGGCGGCGCCCATTGCGGGGTTACGTACTTTCTCATGGCGGCGTCGCACACTGCATAGCCCCAATTCAACAGCCTATTTTGGAGGTCATCGTCCACCCCCTTCAAACGTGTGGGGGTGCCGGCGAGTTGCTCCGTTTTCGCAAGGGGGCAGGGAAGAGGTTGGTTCACCTGATAGTTTGTGATGTCGGTCCAAATGCCCCAGTAGGCACCAGATCTGCTCCCCTCTGCGAACGAATTAATAACCTGTCGCTTGCGCAGGCTCCGAACCTGATTGTCGATCAGATCGAAAACCCGCCGAGTATGATTGAACCAATCACGGTCGGGGTCGGGTTCGGCAGCATACAGGCCACCGGCATCGCTCACTAAGACTGTGAGATAACGCTTCCATGCAGTCTCTAGTCCAAGATTGTCATAAACCCCACCGTCAGTGAGAACAACCCGCGTGGTGTACGGAGGGTGTTGCAACTCCGATCCGGTGCCAGGTTCGTAATCAGAGTCGACCAAGTCGAGTTCCACGGGCGACAACACCGGTGGAAAAGCGGAGGACGCACCGACTGCCACCGCTATTTCAACTCGCGGGTTCGGAACCTTTCCTACGCGCCAGTCCCACATATACGGCTTGGAGAATCGCCACAGCGATTTCGATTGGACGTTGGTGGCATTGATCACGAATCGCGGCCGATCCGGAAGATCCTGCAACGTGCTGTGGTCGAAGAGATACTTGCGGTACTGATCGGTGATTTTGTCGGCAACCGTTCCGATTCCAAAAACTCCTGACAGCACAGAGCCGATGTCGATGGTGTGGGAGGCGAGTGTACGAATCGGCTGGACGAAGACCTCTTCGAAATTCTGCGCGACTTTGTCAACGAAGGTCAGCTTGCTCCAGTTCAGGCCGAGTGTGCCGGCTGTAATCGAGCCGCCGGAGACACTGGAAATTCGGTCGATGCTCGGTAGATATCCTCCATCATTTAATCGTCGAAGAACCCCGGTGTGAAAGAGCATCGCGCGGAAACCACCTCCTGACAGGCACAACGCTACTCCCGGAGTTGGAGCGGCCTCTTCCCGATTGATCGTGGCGACTGGTTCTTCCATGTTGGGGGTGGAGTAAGATTTTCCGTCATTTGGCATAGCCAGCACTCCTCCGGTAGTTTCTTAGCTTGGCATGGCAATCAAGGGCACCGAGGCAAGAATTCTTAAGCGACGGTTATTGAGAACGCGTCGTCGTCTCTAAAGTGATAGATGTGCTTTGGTTGTTTCGCCTTCTCTTCAGCAAGAAAATCGCTGAGCCCTTTGGTCAAGTCCTTCTGTCCGTCCTGTAAATGGCGGTTTGTGAGAAAAGCGTGATATGGCTTGCCTTTTCGGGCGCTGGACAGCCAATGGAGCGTATCGGGATGAGGGATTCCGTGTTTGCCATTGCCGGAGATTACATAGCGATCAGCGACGACCTGGCCAAAAAAATCTTCCGTTACGCTGTGATTGCTGCCATGGTGCTGCACTTTCAATACATCGACCTTGATTTGCTTGTTGCGATCAAGTAATCCGGCACTCTTGAGGCCGTCCAGTATCAAATCGCCGCCCGCATCGCCGGTGAGCAGCATTCGAGTAGGGCTGCCATTCGATTTCTTCTCTTCGGCGAGAAACACGATGCTGGACAAGTTTGGCACGGTGCGGTTTAGATAATCGGCTGCGGCTGCATTCTCATCGGCGGGGTGTTTGGCCTTGGACTTCTTCCATTCCTTTTCCAGATCGTTCAATTCGGCTTGCTTCGGCCCGAGGACGGTAAAGTTCAATGACTTGCCGATCTTAATATCGCGGCGGCCGGACTCTGGTGCCTCCACGAGGTCTCCATTGGTCTCGGCGTTGATTTTTGTCAGCTTGTTGGCGAAGCTTTGGAGATCATTTCCTTGTTTCACACTTGCGACCACCGCCAGTGCCTTGAGATCCGTCAGGCCTTTCTTTTGCAGATTGTTGAGCTGCGCGGGGTCCACACTCGCGCTCGCGGCCGCAGCCACCGAGGCAGACGCGGCTGACTGCGGATGTTTACCCATTACCTTGTCGAAGGCGTTATGCCAAAGTGAGCCGACTCTCCAGAGCGGCTGTTGACCGCTATTCACGCGCTCACTCATTTGGCGAAACATGTCAACGATGCCGGTTATATGATCGGCGTCGATATGGCTGACAACCACCAGACGGATATCGAGTGCGGGCCTATTGTTACGGAGCTGGTCGAGGCGCTTGGACAAGACATCGCGATAAACGCCCGCGGACCCTCCGTCAATGAGAATCAAACCGGGCGTGGCAGCGCTGCCAAAGTGGAGGAGAAGGCAATCGCCGTCATTCGCTTGTAATGCTTCGAGTTGCAGCATAAGTGCCTCCTAAACTGACTGAAGAGCTCGCAAAACGTCGAGCATGCCAGCCCCCTGAAAGCGGGGCTCACGACCGAGGTCGGTCGCGCTCTTACAAAGAATTTCTTTCACGCGCTTGGGCTGTCCGATCAATTCGCGGTGGCGCGCAACGAGCAGGGCAGCAGCGCCACTTACATGAGGCGCTGCCATGCTGGTGCCATCCATAGTTTCGAACTCGTCTCTTGGAGCACAGGAATCTATTCTCTCGCCCGGGGCGACGAGATCGGGTTTATTCCGGCCATCCCCAGTCGGTCCGCGACTTGAGAAGTAGGAGACGCCGTAGTTGTGCGGCATGAAGCGGTGCGTTGATCCCACGGTCAAGACATTTTCGGCATTACCGGGATCCGTGATGCTGATGTAGCGATAGTCGCCCATTGCGCCATCTTGCGGATTTGCAAGCTTATTAAATCCGCGATTACCGGCCGCGGTGACGACGACCACCCCATTGCCCACAGCCCGCTCGCATTCCTCGCAGACGGGAGTCCGACCGCAGGCGTAATTAGCGACATCATGTACAACCGCCATGCTCAGGTTGACTCCGTGAATGGTCATCAGATCCTTGTGAGCATTCATGTACCGAACGAACTGAAGGGCGGCAATGACGGTGAACTCGTCTCCAGGATTTCCCTTGGAATCGACTCCCAGCACTCGCAGATCGTAAAGTTCGAGATCGGGGCAGATGCCGCAGAGCTCTCTGTCGAGAGCGGTGCTGGCAGCTTCGCGCCAGTTGGCGGCGATAATGCCGGCTACATGAGTGCCGTGGCTATCACTCAGGTTTGCTCGAAAGGCGTCATAAACTGGGGAGACGTGGGGAATTCGAATGAAGGGTTCGATCAGACTCCAATCAAGGGCGTGTCCAGAATCAAGGTTGTGCCTGAGATCGGCGATCAAGGCATTACGTTTCTTTGCGGGCAGGGTCTGCGCGTACGTGCCCTTCCATTCGATGTCGGTGCTGGGATCGAGTAGATCCTTGATTCGAAGGAAATCATAAGTGCGAACGATGCGGCTGGCGAACTGCTTTTGTCCATGCTCGTCGAGTTCTTCATTGGGGTTTTTAACCGCAGTACCCTCTCGACGAGCAAAGGCGGTGTGCATAGCATCGACTCCGACATCAAGCACAGCCCAGCATATTCCGGACGTATCGACGTCGAAGACGCGAGCCGCGGCGTCGGCTTTTACGGTGTTGCGGGAGCGCCAGACACTGGTATGTGCAATGCGGTTGCGACTGATTGCCCACAATAGCCCGCGTTGCTCCGAAGGGGCGGTGAGACCCGACAGCAGCTCAATGAACGCCTGTGCCTGTGCGGGAGGAATTCTGTTTTCGTCTCCACCGCTCCTTGCGTAGCGTTTCCCGTTTCGATCACACTCAATCGTGCCAACTATGTGCACCAGTTTCCGGAGTAGTCTAGGATCACCGTGCGGCATTTTCTCTTTGGGAACGGGGCCCTGAACACTGTCCACAAACCTCTTTACATCGAAGCGGTCCCAAACATCGTCTTCTGTTTCAGTCGCGACAACGACATTGCTTTTCCACCAGTCCGTGAGGGGCATGGCGATGCGCATCAGTTCTTCGAAGGTGAAATTAGCGAACACGACCGATTCATTGAACAGAATGCGTGGAGGCTTGAGTTTCCTGGCCTTGGATTTGGACTGGCGTGCACGGTATTTATCTATGGTGGCCTGTTCTTCGACAACCCGGTGACGAAGGGCGCGCGCCAATGTTGCTGCGTCACTGCGAACGTGAGGGCTCAATAAGAGCTCTATGGGTTCATGCGGATGCTCGGCATAAGCGATCCATACATCGGGCAAGATCGGGAAATCCTGCGTGAAGCGACGTCGTTGTTCGGGCCTGCCATAGATCAGTTCTTCGATTTCCTGGCGGTTCATCTGAGTGCTCCTTAGTCAGGACCCCTTGAAAGCTCTTCCACTAAGGATGAGCTGATCGGCTTTGTCCACGCGAGCCCGAGCTTCCTGCCGCTCCACCCACCATGGCAATCCCAGGTCTTCCGCCCTTCAATCTCGTGCGGCGAAACTTGTCCGGAGATTGCTCGATCAGGTTCATTAATGCCTGATTGCTTTACGCTGGGTTGATGTTCTGCCGTACTCGTTCGAAGCTGACCATAGAAACAACGTGGCCACGTAGTTCCTCCTGATCGCCCGGGTGGCTCCTGTTTAGAAAATCAAGATACAGCAGACCTTGTCTGCAAGTACAAAAATTTCAGCTTAAGGGGAGCAACACCTTTCGCTTCGGCCCACTGACAAACTAAGGCAGCGCTTCCGCGTCGCCATAGGCAGTGGTGTCCGCGTAAATCCAATCGAAGAGCGACGACTACCGGGTCAGTATGCGCGAGATCTGACGGAACATCTTGCGGAATAAGAACTTACACTCGTTCGACCGTTCGCTCGCTGAAGAGTTTTGGTAGTCTCCTTCCGCAATTCATTGCTATCGCAGTTCCGGCGAACAAGCGCTGGACCAAAACGCCTGTATACGTTGATCGGGATGATCACATTTCCTTTACAGCGGAGGGAGTAATCAAATGGGGTTCTAGCGATACAAGCGATGAGCCGCTCAGGGCAGCTCGCGATTACCGAAGGTTGACGAACTAAAAAATCGTGCGTGGCGAGCGGTTAACATTCTGCCCCACCCACGGATTGCGAGGCAGAGCACATTTTGTAGTATCCTTTGTTCCGTTTTCGTAACAAATAACTATTTTCGTGTTCTCGTAGCGGGCGGAGACTAAAATTCGCGCTCTACGCGGTGAGCACTACTCCATTTGGGCGGCCATATACGTGGGAGTGTTGCCCTGGGAGGCAAATTTTTTGACGTTGGCATCTCAAGGCCCGGCGACAGCGCTGTCGAGCGAAGGTGCCTGGTCCTAGAACGCGGTAGCTCGCGTGCTTTAAGTGCCTGCTGCTAACCGGCGGCTTCGCTCATAGCGACGGTTTGGCGAGAGGCGTTCCCTGGTCCCTAAAAAATCCTTCAACATGGGAGGATCTCATGGCTGACCACAATGATCCGAATGCAGTTAATTCGATCTTTTCCGACATCGATGTGAGCGCAGCTGACCTATACGATCTTTTCGGTTTTCCCAGCGCAGACACAACCGATGGAGAAAAGGTGGTGATTGCGCTAACCTTCGCAAGCGTTCCAGAGCCTGGAATTCTGGATACTGACATGCTTTACAGAATCCAGGTTTTGGCTGAGCCGAGGGTGCCTTCTTCACTTCGGGAAGATCATAACCTGGACGATCTACTCCGTTACTTCAATGCTCTGCGGGAGAAGTATCTTGGTCCGCTCGGAGCCGCGGAGATTCGAGTCACCGTCGACTCGTCCAACAGGGCCACGATGAGGTTTATTGATTTTCCCGGCGGCAGTTTTGTGAAAGTGGTTGACACCAACAAAGCGGTGACAATCGATACTCCGGAAGGTTTGGCAATCAAAGCCTATGTTGGCGGCCGTGATGATGCGTTTTTCAACGACCTGACCGGGTTCTTCCGTTCCATCAATTATGCGCCTCAGTTCTATCACGTGCCGCACACCATGACCGAGGTACGTGAAGCGAAGATTCCAAAAACTCTGCTTGAGCTTGACGGCAATCATTTCTTCAATTACGACCCAAACTTCCCGGAATGGGGATATCACGGCAACAAGAAGAACCTACCTGCCGAGCCGTTGGTATGGAATGGCGACAGATTTTACAGAGACAAGAATGGCAACTATCGCTTCGTGTACAGTGGGATCGATTGCCAGGCAGGGAAGAATATCAATGCGATCATTTTGGAAATCCCCCTGGCCTTCGTAACCAAGTCGCCCAATCAGCACCGCGTCGTCAGTACCTGGGGCGAGAGTTGGGTTCTCAAAGCTGCGAACAAGGTCGAAACAATCCCCGATCACCCATTCTGGTTGGAGCACCCCCACGTATTGTTGGACGCCTTCCGCCTCGATGAGGAATTGAAGAAGTACAAACTGGTCGACACCGATGGCCAGCCGTTCGCCGATGCTGCTCTAAGCGAGCGCGAAGATAACCGGCAGCTTGGCGCGAATAATTTCTGGCTCGCTCCGCACTTCATCAAACGTCTCGCTCACCTGGGTTGGGGTTTTGGTCCCTCGATCACTGCTTTGGGCCTGCAAACTTCATTCGACCACGACAATTCGCCGGTCTCTGTGCACAAGACGTACGGATCCGTGCTGCAGGCATTCCCCCGAGTCAAGAAGACACTATTTCAAAACCTGAACATGCCAGACGACAGCTGGAACAAAAAAGGCCTTGATATTTCCCTGCGCAGCCCACTTGACATCTTTGTGCCAAACGTTTGTGCGATCGACATGGATACAACAGGAACTTGGCCGTTCGGGAGGCGTCCTGAAGATCAGGTAGCAACCCGCTTCCTTGCGATGTTCCTTGATATGCAAGCTGAATTCCAGGGGAAGAAATACCATCTTGACCTGCTCAACGATCAGTCCCTCTGGGAGCACGCGCCTATCGAGCCCAAGACGCCTCCGAATCCACTCAAGAATGACAAGGATTTTCTCCAGGACTTTCCATATTTGGCTGAGCCATGGTAGTGGACATGCCTAACCAGACCAGTGATTACGACAATGAACTCGAACGCATCACCCGGCTAATGGCGGCGTGTGAGCGGGACGCGCTCGCGAAACCTGCGGACAGCGAGAGTGCGACGAAATTCGTCTATCTCATGTATCAGCGGGCGTCGTTGGCTGGAAGTTTGACGGAATTGGCCGCTCTCGAGACTGCGATCACGGCTGCAATTGAGGCGATCGGTCCTGCGGGAGATCTTTATTTTCTTAAGGCCAACCTTGATTTCAAGCTTCACCGGCTTGGAGCTGTAAAACAAGACCTCGAAACTGGACGGGGTTTGAAGGACAGTCCACAGGGAAAGGCTTTGCAGGCTGACCTCGACTTTCAAGAAGGCAGGTACGGCGAATCACGACGCGGATATGAGGCACTCATACAGGATGAACCAACTTGGGACAATCTCGCCAGGCTCGCCCATCTTAAATTCAAGTTGGGGGACTTTGCCGGTGCTGAGCAATGCTATATCGACGCCGAAAACGAACTAACCGCCAAGGAAATGCGAAGCTTTGCCTGGGTTCAATTACAGAGAGGACTGGTAGGCCTCAGGCGCGGCTTATATAAAGAGGCCGAGAATCACTATCGAATGGCTGCCTTGGCTTACTCAGGTTACTGGCTTGTCGATGAACACATGGCCGAACTGTGCGGTGCGCTGGGGAGATTCGATGAGGCCGTTGACCTGTACCGGAAAGTTATTTCCGCTGTACCCAGGCCAGAATTTCAGCAAGCGCTTGGCGAGCTCTATCAGTCCATGGGGCAGCCCGAACAGGCCAAACCTTGGCATGACCAGGCGCTCTCCACGTACCTGGACTCGGCGCAAAAGGGTGAAGTTTGCTACTACCATCACCTGACAGATTTCTACTGCGACGTGGTCCACGATGGAGAGGAAGCCGTGAAGTGGGCGCGCAAAGATATAGCACTCCGTAGAAATTTCTCTACGCTGGCAGCCCTGGCTTGGGCCCTCTATCGTGCGGACGAGCTTGAGGAAGCCGTCGAAACCATGGATGAGGCAACTTCGTCGGGTGCGGTCGACGCGCACCTGTTTTTCCAGGCTGGAACGATATATCAAGCTGCGAGTGGGAATGGCAAGGGCAACAAGTATCTGCGAATGGCAGCCGAGATTAACCCGCATTATCACGATTTTCATGCCCATCGATGAATTGGAAAAAAGGGGAGCGTCACCATGAAACCCATAGTCAGAAAATCCGCCTATTTGTTCGCAATTGTCGTGTTAATCGTTGTTCTCCTCGTGCTTCGCGCATGGTGGGTCCATCGGGGACCACAACCCGGCACGGTGCTGGATGAGGCCAGGCTGGCTAACCGCCCTGCGAGTTCGTTTCCTGCAGCCGATGAAGATTATTTCCATGACATGGACCGGAATAAAGATGGCGTGGTCACTCTCACTCCGGAGGAGGTCAAAGGGCGGAACACCTGGTTGGTGTGGACGGGCGGCAACGATCGCCTTTGGAACCATCTGACGAACGACAGTTTTGGAGTGCTCGATTTCTTAAAGACTCTCTCGTCCCACCCAAGTCTAAAGTTCAGCAGAGATAATCGATGGAGCTACTTGGGCTTAGTCAATGAGCCCTGCTTTGAGAAAGCTACCGGGCCGGACCCGGAACGTTTCGGACTGCGGCTGGATAAACGCTCGCCAAATTGCCCGCCTGATCCATTCGAAAACGAATCGATGTATCCCGGTGTAAAAATCGGTTCGCGAGGCAAGGATCTACCCCCGGGCAAATACTTGCCGAAGACCATGCCCGTAGGTTCGTATTATGGCTACGCAACCGGTGTTGTCGGCCTTCGGCTTTTCCCCAACCCTGATTTCGATGAAAAAGCGGCCAGGGACTGGGACCCCGAGAAGTTTTACACCGATCCCAGCTACTACAATCGCAAAGGCTTGGTTAGGCCGTACAGGGTTGGCATGTCGTGCGCCTTTTGTCATGCAGGCCCAAATCCTATCAAGCCACCAGCTGATCCCGAAAATCCGAAGTGGGAAAATCTTTCAAACAATGTCGGAGCGCAGTATTTCTGGGTCGATCGCATCTTCGACTGGGACGCAGATCCTTCCAATTACATCTTCCAGATGTTTCATACCTCAAGACCCGGATCGCTCGATACATCGCTCGTCTCAACCGACAACATCAACAATCCGCGGACAATGAATGCGATCTACAATCTCTGGCCGCGACTGTTAGAGGCAAAGCGCTTCGGCAAGGAGACACTGGCGGGGGGAAGTCTTAACAACAAGCAGCTCAACGACTTTGTTCCCTCCGATTCACCATTGGCCCAGTTCTTCGTAAAACCGGACACTGTTTATTCGCCGCGAGTTCTCAAAGATGCAGCCGATTCGGTCGGCGCACTCGGTGCCCTCAATCGCGTCTATCTCAACATTGGCTTGTTCAGTGAGGAATGGCTGTTACATTTCCGGCCACTAATTGGCGGCAAGAAAATCACTCCGATTGAGATTGAGGTTGCGCGCAAGAATTCGGCCTATTGGGAAGCCACAGAAGCGCAAACCGCCAACATGGCTCTATTCTTCCTTAAAACCGCGACTCCGCACAAATTAAAAGATGCGCCCGGAGGCATGAAGTATCTTGGCAACCCCGATAAAGACAAGGAGTATGCAAAGAAGCTCAATCAGGGCAAGATTGTCTTTGCGGAGAATTGCGCTCGCTGCCATTCGAGCAAACTGCCAACACCCGCGGAGGGTCTCGATCCGGACGGGTGCGCTGGACCTGACTACCTGAAGTGCTGGAACAAGTACTGGGCTTGGACCAAGACCGAAGATTTTAAGTCGAAAATGCGGGAGAAGGTCCTAGCTCCGGACTTCCTTGAGGGCAACTTTCTCTCCGCCGAACACCGGGTCCCAGTCACACTATTGAAGACCAATGCCTGCAGTCCCCTCGCCACCAATGCCATCCGAAACAATATTTGGGACAACTTTTCTTCAGAGACGTATAAGCAACTTCCGTCGGTCGGGTCTATTGGGGTCATAGACCCTATAACGGGAGAGCCAAAAACCTATGACCTGCCGGGCGGAGGCCGTGGGTTCACGCGGCCTGCGTCGCTGGTAAGTCTGTGGTCAACTGCGCCATTTCTTCTAAACAACAGTATGGGCAAGAGCAGCGAAGCCAAGAACGATAAATACACGTATGACTACAATCCTGTGCCTTCAGTCGAGAAACGCATGGAGTATTTCGAAGATGGCATCACAAAGATGCTTTGGCCGGAGAAGCGGGACAAGGACCTATTCCTGCACGATCACGGCGTGATCGATCGCACGACCGAGACTAGCTACCTCCGCATCTCACCCGGTTACGTACCCGAAGGTCTCCAAGGCTGGGGGAAGTGGCTGCTGCCGGGTGTATTCAAGAAAAGCGGACTGGAGGGGACCGACAGCTCGGGCGAGAACACGAGGGTCGAAGACGGTGGCATTGAGATTGGTCCGATTCCGAAGGGCACTCCTGTCGGCTTGCTGGCTAACTTGATGGTAAGGCCAGAAGAAAAGGACCTATGGGGGAGGCTTAAACACGACCGCAAGGTTCTGCATCTCCTGCTCGAAATCAACAAGGATTTGAAACAACTCCCTCCGAACCCTACCAATGAAGATGCTGAAAGAATACTTAAACCTCTCGCTGCACAATTGATGGAGTTAAGCAAGTGTCCGGATTACGTTGTCAACCGCGGGCACTACTTCGGCACCGGTTACGATCAGGAAACTGCTCTCAGCGATGAGGACAAGAAAGATCTGATCGAGTTTCTGAAGACCTTCTGAGTTGGAAACATATGACCGATGCGCAATTTGAATACATTGTCATAGGCTCCGGCGCAGGCGGCGGTCCGCTCGCCGCCAACCTGGCGAAGGCGGGTTTCAAGGTCTTGCTGATGGAAGCCGGCGGAGATCCCTGCTCGGAAAGCGAAGCCGGTCGTCTCATGTACGAAGTTCCGATATTCCACGGCCTTTCGACGGAATACAAAGAATGTCAGTGGGATTATTTCGTCCGGCACTACGCCGATGATACCAAGCAAAAACAAGACAAGAAGTTTGTGTCGAACGATCCGGTTAGTAAAGCAAGCGTAAATGGCGTTTGGTATCCGCGCGCGGGAACTTTGGGCGGCTGCACCGCCCACAATGCAATGATCACAGTGACGCCACAGGATCAGGACTGGAACTACATAGCAGCCCTTACCGGAGATGAAACCTGGTCCGCCGAAAACATGAATAAGTATTTTGCGCGCCTGGAGAACTGCTGTTATGTCGCGCGTCCCGGCAGCTTCAAATACATTCTGAATGGTCTCCTCTGGTCGGTCATCGCTCTGCTGAAAGGGCGCAAAGATTGGCAGGACTGGGCTCACGGACATGGTTTTAGCGGATGGCTAACCACCAGCGAAGCCAATCCGCATCTCGTTCTCAAAGACAAAGTAATTCTGAGGCTCCTCTTTAAGGCGATCAAACTGGCGCTCAAAACTGGGCTTGAACACCCATTTCTTGCCCTGCTCACACGTCTCGATCCTAATGACCTGCGTAGTGGCATTGACATGCGCGAGGGCTTGGCCTTTACACCCTTAGCGGTAGCCGATGGGAAACGAAATGGTCCGCGAGAGTTTGTCGTGAAAACGGCGGAAGCCCATTCGAATCTCACGATCTGGAAACATTGCCTGGCAACGAAAATCCTGTTCGAAAAGCCTGACCCGCCAGCATTGCCGCGGGCGATCGGCGTAGAGTTCTACCAGGGAAAGCACCTCTATGAAGCGGATCCCGCCGCTCGCGCGCAAGGTCCAGAGGCAACTCCTCCCGCCACAAGCCAGGCTTTTGTGTCACGGGAGGTCATTGTCGCCGCCGGTGCTTTCAACAGCCCTCAACTTCTCAAGCTGTCGGGAGTAGGGCCGGAGAGGGAACTTCGCGACCTTCAAATAGATCTTGTCGCTGACTTGCCTGGCGTAGGGGAGAACTTGCAAGACCGTTACGAAGTGGGAGTTATAGCAGAGTTCGAGAATCCCTTCGCGTTGTTGAAAGGGGCCACATTTGGCCCACCCAGCCAAGGTGCTCCCCCCGATCCTTCTTTCCTGTTGTGGGAGAAAGGGCAAGGCCTGTACACATCGAATGGCACACTAATAGGAATACTGAAGCGCTCCGAGAAAATCCGATTAGAACCTGACCTGTACATCTTTGGCTTGCCCGGATTCTTCCACGGGTACGAACCAGGTTATTCGCAGCTGTTTGAACGCTATCGCAACCGATTCACTTGGGCCGTATTGAAGGCCTACACAAACAACCGAGCGGGGCGGGTAACGTTACAGTCAAAGGATCCTACCAAGTGGCCGCGTATTGATTTTCATTACTTCTGCGAGGGTACTGACACGAAGGGAACCGATCTTGACGCCGTCGTTGAGGGAGTCCAATTCGTGCGCGAGATGAACAAAAGTCTTGGAAGTGTCAATGAACTCTGTCCGGGCCCGGCTTACGACACTCCACAACAACTGCGGGAATTCATTCAAAGAGAAGCTTGGGGCCATCATGCATCCTGTACCAACAAGATCGGCGCGGATGACGATCCGATGGCGGTACTCGACAGTCGATTCTGCGTAAGAAAAACGAAGGGTTTACGGGTAGTGGATGCCTCCGTGTTTCCCAAAATACCGGGATATTTCATCGTATCGGCGATTTACATGATTAGCGAGAAAGCGGCGGATCTCATAATCGAAGATGCACGTCGTGATTCTTTATTGCCTTTACCGGACCGGGCGCCTGAGGCCCTCGCAAGCCTCACGTAATCAGCCCTCTCGGGGTTTTCGGAGGTCGGGGGGTATGAAATCGTCTTGTTCGATCTATTCGGCTCGTCCAATCCGGAGCGTAAAATCTTCGACGTGAGACCTTTTTGGCTCCTTATTCCCATACGATAACAATCGGATTTAGAGTCTGTGACAAAACTCCGTTGTAGCAGGGTAGCGTTCCGGCATTCCACTGCTCTTGGGGATCTTCGCATGGCTGCCGTGCTTGTTCCTGATACGTTGTTGGGTTTGATCGAACCGCTTCTCCCCAAGCTTCATTCGATTCGGTTAGCGACGCTCGTGGCGCAGCCCCCCGTTGCGATTAGGTTGCCGGCCGTGTCCAGGATTTGAAGGGCAATTTGATCAGTGAACGAGTCGCCGTCAATGCTAACCTGGATGGCGCGTGTGAGCCTGTGTGTTTGTATCCAGACCCCGGTAGCACTAAAGACGAAGGCGTCGGTGACCGCGCTGTAATCGTGGCCCTGGGTGTGCCGCCAAACTCCCAAACCGGGGGTGGCCAGGGAGGGGAGCTGGCCTGCGGTGATTACGGTTGCCGTACCCCCTTCGGAGAACGTGAACACGGCAGGGAACGTCCTCAGCGCCTGACCCGTGTTACAGTCGCGGACCGTGACCTGCAAGCGCCATGCTCCTTCGAGACCTCTTTGAGCATTGTCGTCATCGGATTGAGCGTGAGCTGCTATTCCCGACCCCAAGAAAAGCATGCCGGCTAGAACCAATACTGCCGTTCGACCGGAAGCCGCAAAGCGATTCGGATTTCTTAACGTCATCTGCCTTCTCCTTCTTGTTGTGAATGTCGCTACTGGTTTGCGCCGGAATGGGCGACTAGGGGGGCATCGTAACATCGGCGAGCATTGATAAACATAGAAGGAATCTGAAGTTAATCTGTAGTTTTTCTGAAGCGGTGATAGCATGGTTCGCCCGGTGTGGCGATCTGGACTATGTCGCAGCCTGATTCACAATTAACCTTCAAATTCGATGAGTTCGAGCTCGATTTATCGGCCTACGAGCTGCGCCGAAGCGGGCAGCCGGTCCATCTTGAGCGCCGCCCCATGGACCTGCTCATCATGTTGCTGCAACGCCGTAATCAGCTCGTCTCGCGAGACGAGATCGCAAGAAAGTTGTGGAACCCAGGCGTATTCGTTGATGTCGAAATGGGAGTCAATACAGCGATTCGTAAGCTACGGCAGGCTCTCCAGGATTCACGCGATTCACCAGCATTCATTGAAACCATTTCAGGCAAGGGCTACCGTTTCATTGCTCCGGTCAACGCGGTTCCTGTCAACCGGCCAGAGGGCATCGAATCAATTGCAGTGCTACCCTTTGCGAATGAAAGCAGCGATCCCGATGCGGAATACTTGAGTGACGGCATTACCGAAAGCCTCATTAGCAATCTCTCGCAAATCTGCAGCTTGCGCGTAATCGCGCGCAGTACGGTGTTCCGGTACAGAGGAAAGGACACTGACCCTCAAAAGGCCGGCAACGATCTTCACGTTCGCGCCGTGGTCTCGGGGAGATTACTGCAGCGCGACCGTACCCTAATCGTCCGGGCCGAACTGATGGATGTTGCCACGGGCGCGCAGCTGTGGGGTGCCCAATACAACCGGCATGCGGAAGACGTTTTTGCCCTCCAGGAAGATCTTTCCAGAGAAATTGCTGAGAAGCTACGGCTGCAGTTGACCGGAGATGACAAGCAGCGTTTGACGAAGCGCTACACGGAGGACGCCGGCGCGTATCGGCTTTACCTGAAGGGACGCTACCACTGGAACAAGCGGAACCCGGAAGACTTTCGGAAAGCGGCTGAGTACTTCCGCCAGGCTCTCGAGAAGGACCCAGGTTATTCGCTGCCATACGTAGGCTTGGCTGACACCTACGCCTATTTGTCGTTTCTCAATGTCGTTGCCCCAAGGGAAGCCATGCCGAAAGCGAAGACTGCCGCTGAAAAAGGGTTGGAGATAGACGAAGGCCTCGCAGAAGCGCACGTATCAATGGGATACATCAGTTTCACCTATGATGGGGATTGGCCAGCTGCCGGAAAGCACTTTGAGCGGGCCCTTGCCCTGAATCCGATTTATACCAGAGCTCACACGTTCTATCCTTTCTATCTCAGCTCTCTCGGGCGATCAGAGGAAGCCTTGGAGGTGGCGAAACGCGCCCTAGATCTCGATCCTGCTTCTCCCGCCGTCAGCCATAGCCTGGCCGTACAGCTTTACCTCGCACGGAAATTTGAACAAGCTATTGAGCAGGCTCATGACACGCTGGAAATGGATGCGAATTTTGCGATTTCATATGCAGTGCTAGGAGAGGCATATCTCTCGAAAGATATGTATCGAGAGGGTCTTTCCGCGCTCGAAAAGTATTCAGCACTAACCCGAAACAGCTCCCTCTCTCTTGCCCTTCTTGGATACGGGAATGCTCGGACAGGTGAGCATCAGAAGTCGCTCAAGATCATCAGTGAGCTTAAGGCAGCTTCGGAGCGGAGTTTTGTACCTGCACTTTTCGTCGCACTGGTTTACACCGGCCTGGAAAACAAAGACCAGGCCTTCACTTGGCTAGAAAAAGCTTACGAGGAGCGATTCAATCGCCTCGCTTACCTCAATGTAGATGCGCTCTGGGACCCCATTCGCTCAGATCCACGATTCGCCGACCTTCTTCGATGCGTCGGTATCCCGCCGTAAGCTCGTTTCACCGATATGGCCTATCGAGTTCCATTCACCGTGTATTGGGGCGTCCTCAAGATTCCTAGTTGAAACGCGTCACATCGGCCAAGGTCAATCTCACGCCAAGTTAACGCCCCCACTTCGGTGTGCAACGCCCTATGCGCGCATTTGGATTTCGGCCAGTTGTCCCCCTCTCGGCCTCTGGGAATTTCAAGTGGCTGATCTCCGTCGGAGAATAGGTCGCTGCGATCTGAGAGGGTTTTGGTACGGGCTCTTAGGCAATAGTTCAGAAAGAAGAGATTCCGAAAGCAGGCCGCCGAGGACGCAAGAACTTGATTTTTCGAAATTCGTTTGTGCTTCAAGTGACTGCAAAGCCACGATCCGCCCGATGCCCGTTTGTGGACAACTCTTAGGTACACGGAAGACGCAGGTGCGGATTTTTCAACCAAGTTTCTGGCCATCTGTTTCGTTATATGATTTGGGCGAGGTGCAGCGATGCTGAAATCACTGAAACGGTTCTCTGCAATCTCCTGCCTCTACGCAGCATGGCTTTTGTGCATGGCTGCGCTGTTATTTTCTGCATCGCCAACTCTGGCGCAAAACAAGCCGGTGCACGTCATTGCCTTCGGCGCCCATCCCGATGACTGCGACCTCGGCGCGGGAGGCATTGCGGCCAAATACGCAATGCTCGGTCACAAAGTGAAGTTCGTATCGCTAACGAATGGAGATGTTGGACATCAATCAGAACACGGAGAAGAACTAGCTAAGCGTCGGCGTGCGGAAGCGCAGGAGGCGGGACGACGCATCGGCATCGAGTACGAGGTACTCGACAATCACGACGGCAAGTTGCTACCCACACTCGAGGCTCGCGAACAAGTCATCCGGGAAATTCGGCAATGGAAGGCGGATATTGTCATCGCCCCCCGGCCCAATGACTACCATCCCGATCACCGATACACAGGAGTGCTGGTGCAGGACGCCTCATACATGGTGATCGTGCCGAATCTGGTGCCGGACGCACCGCCGTTGACCCGCAATCCCGTCTTTTTATATTACAGTGACCGGTTCACACGACCGCAACCCTTCCGTGCGGATATCGTGGTCTCGATTGATGATGTCTTTGACAAGAAGATCAATATGCTGGACGCACATGTGTCGCAATTTTATGAGTGGCTGCCCTGGACAGAGGGAGTACTGGATCAGGTTCCCAAGGACCCAGCGGAGAGGATGAGGTGGCTGGCGAAGTGGCCGTCGGCAGTCAGAACACTCCAACCTGAGTGGCAGCAAGCGTTGGTGAAGCGCTATGGTTCTCAAGCCGCCAGCGTTCAGCACGCAGAAGCTTTTGAAATCACAGAATACGGACATCATCCGAGCGAAGAAGAGATTCGTGCGTTGCTTCCATTTTTTCCCCGCATTACCGAAAGATGATTCTCGAGTCGCCAAGACACTTGCCAGAATGGGCACAGGTTCAAACCTCTCTGGGGGAGCCAACTTCTGGTTCGTTCCTTGCGAGGCAAACTGCAGCGCAGCAGCCGCGAGCGCATCACGGGGTGGTCAACTAGTTAGGAGCCTGTAGCCACCAGTTTCCTTCCATGCGACCCTTTTGCCATGACCCGGCAACTTGTTTGTTCGCGGTGGCCGTGAGAAGGTCCTCGAAGGTCTTGGCACTGATCTCGGGTACATTGGAAGTCCACGTACCTGAAAGGGGCGCACCTCGATCGGTTCTCGCTGACCATGTGCCCTGCCACCCCTGCTGAGATTTTCGCGCTGACCATGTGCCTTCAAGGACAATCTGATTGCCATCGCTCAGCAGTGTCCATGATCCGCTTGCCATGTTGTGGGATCCGGAATTCATGCTTGCCCACCAGCGCCCACGAAAGGTTCGCTGGCCGGCTGTCGCAATCCACATGCCGCGCCACGTCTTTGCCTCATGGGCTGGCTGGGACCTGGCGAACATTGTGAGGACCAAAACCAGAGCAAGTACGAGCCTTTTGCCCACAACAACGCGAGACCACTCCATAACACCTCCGCATTGCGAGGAATCGATATCATCGTAAGCAGCAATGCAGTTCCAGCCGATGTCGCTCGGGGCAGGGCAGAGCCATTCCCCAAGCTACTGGCCCCTTGGGATCAAGTGGCCGCAAGTTAGCGTGGTGAGCGCTTCCGGCTATACTGCGGCCCTCGGAACCACAGATCAATCGGCTTCTTCACTCCTTGGGCGGAGAATGGCATAGCTATTTTTCGTCCTTCACCGGCCGATGCATAGCCGGCATACAAAGCTTTCATTACAAACAGTCCGTCTTCTCCGGTTGCCTGAGGGGTTTCCTTACCGCGGACGCAGTTCGCAAAATGCGACATCTCTTGAGGAAACCCATAATTCCATAACTCCTCAAAGACGGGGTAACTCCATCCTTTCGTGCTGGGAGCCTTCTCAACCGCATAGCCGTAGCCATTCTCGCTATAGGTTGGCAGCGCATTGCCCATATGCAAGTTTGCGTAGGTGACGCCGTCTGAACCGTAGACCTCGATTCTGTCGTCCATTCCGCCGCGCCGACCCCAGCTGTTCTCGACGATGCCTAGTGCTCCGCCTTCAAATTCCAGGATGCAATAGGCTTCGTCATCGCCTTGGGTCTTATCCCCATGAACGTAAGTTCCCATTTGACAGTAAATGGACTGAATTTCGGGGCGTCCCAGAAACCAGTAACAGAAGGCGATGCCGTGACAACCCAAATCCATGAGAGCTCCGCCGCCACAGCGGTCCACATCCCAGAACCATGGGGCATGTGGACCAAAGTGCTTTTCACTCTGCTTAACGACATGGATCTTCCCGAATGCGCCGTCGTCGGCCATTTCTTTGGCCTTGAGATATTTTGGAGTGAAGAAAAGCTCTTCGGCGTAAAGAAGCAGAACGCCCGCCTTGTGCGTTTCATGAATCATCTGCTCGGCTTCTTCAATCGTCATTGCGAGCGGTTTCTCGCAAACAACGTGCTTTCCCGCTCTGGCGCAGTCCACTGTCATCTGGGCATGTAGTGTGTTTGGCGCGGCGATGGTGACCATATCAAGGTCGCGTTCTTTGATCATTTCCCGATAGTCGGTAAACACGCTGGCTATCCCGTATCGCTTGGCCAGCGCGGCCGCATTGCCGGGAGTTGGAGAAGCAACCGCAACAACTTCGGCATACTCCGATGCCATCTTGAACGCCGCGGCATGGATATCAGCTTCAAATTGCGAACCGATTATCCCGACCCTTACCTTTCCGTTGTTGGACATGATCTTCCTTGTTTGGACGACAGTGTGGGTTGACGACCTAGCCGACGTGACGCTGAGCCATCCGGGATGAGGCCGATAGGCCGCGCGCGAAGGCATGGATATAGGCGGCGTTGCATCCGCAGCATCCGCCGAGGAATTGGATACCTTCCCCCTGCGCTCTTTCCGCAAAGCGTTCAAACGAGCTTCTTGGAATCTGAATGGACTCCATCTCGTCGGGAAACTGCGGCAGCTTAGTGAAGCAGGGGACTGCTTCCGTAGTACGGAAGGCGGAAGGTTGTGCCGCGATGGGAACAGTGACCGATTTGCGCATCTCTCTAATGATCGCCAACATTCGATCTGGTTCCTGCTCGCAATTGACGCCAATGATGGCGGCGCCGGCATCCACCATAGCTCGCGCACAGTCGGCTGGAGTGTGTCCATCGGAACAGAGGTTCATAGTTGGACGGAAAGTCATGGTAGCCAGAATCGGAAGCTTGCTGTCTCTACTGCACTCAATCGCGATCAGCATCTCCTCGAGATGAAAGAAGGTTTCAAGAATCAAGAAATCAACTCCAGCGTCGGTGAGCAAACGAACTTGCTCGGTAATCAGATCGCGAACGTGGTTTGCTGCCAATCGGCCTTCACGCTCGAAAAGTTGTGTCCGCGAGACCGAGCCTGCGACCAGCGCATTGCTTCCGGCCACTTCCCGCGCGATGCGAACAGCCGCGGCGTTGATGGCTTCGGTTTGCGCGCCGTAACCGGCTCGATTCAATTTCTCGCGGGTCCCGAAAAAGGTGAGCGCCTGCAACACCTGCGAGCCTGCATTAAGAAACTCGCGGTGCAACTCCCGCAGCGCGTCGGGATGCTCGATGGCGACTTCGGGAGTGAACTGGCCACTGCCTTTACCCGTTCCGACCTTTTCGCGGCCCGAGCCGCTGTCCACCCAGCCACGGCGCTCCAATTCGATGAGATAGCCGCCGTCGCCCAGGACGATACCCCGTTTCGAGATTTTATCGAGTATGTTTTCAGTTCGAGTCATATGAGTAATTTGCCTCAGTCTTTCGCTGCGATACGAAAATGATTGCCGCTGCGCCGACCAATCCGGCATCAATTCCCAACTTCGCCCTTACGATCGGCAAACCTCGGCTGTTATCAGCAAAAATATGTTCGCGGCAGCTTCGAAGGAATGCATCCCAATACAAGCCGCCCGCCAACCCCAGTCCGCCCCCGACAACCATCAACTCAGGGTCGAGCACGTTGATCAAGAAGGCTGCGCTGACTCCCAGTGCCTCGCCGGCCGAGTTTATTATTTCGGATGCGTCCTGATCCCCAGCGGACGCGGCACGAAAAACTTCTTCCGCGGTGAAGATTGCCGCCGATTTTCTGGTGCGGGCGAAACGTTTGGCGATGGCAGGTCCAGAAGCAAACTCTTCGAGCACCGGTCGCAACTTCGTTCCACAGCTCGTGCACGAGGTGCTTAAGGGACTGCTGGAAAGTATGATTGCGTTGCCGTTTGCCCCCTTAAGCGGTTGCCCATCTTGCACGAGACAATAGCTAATGCCGGTACCAACCGTGACATACGTGAATAGTCGGCTTCCGCACCCAGCACCGAAGATGGCCTCGGCCAGAGCCGCGGTGCGAACATCGGACTCAACCCGGGCGGGAATAGTTCCTGACAACCGTTCCTGGACCGCTACACCGCGCCAATCGATTGTGCAGCTGCTGGTCACATTGCCACAGCAATCCACCAGCTCTGCGACGCCCGCTCCGATTCCCGCCAG
>Ga0157378_10000064_pt1 | contig 93614 bp, 80 predicted proteins | sample M65metaG_FD_115309 | JGI IMG/M metagenome (GOLD analysis project Ga0157378, IMG submission 115309) | Miscanthus rhizosphere microbial communities from Kellogg Biological Station, Michigan, USA - M6-5 metaG | ecosystem: Host-associated > Plants > Roots > Rhizosphere > Soil | place: USA: Michigan...
CCTCGCTTCCCGGAATAATTCCGCTTCTTACGCGCCCGTAGCTCAGCTGGATAGAGTACCAGGCTACGAACTTGGTGGTCGGGAGTTCGAATCTCTCCGGGCGCGCCAGATTCGCGAGGGTGCCGTGGCACCCTTTTTTATACAAATGGACGCGGCGACGAAGTTGTCGCGTCGGTGGCAAAGAGGATTGCGTTCTCGACTTGGCAAGTCGTGCGGATGATTGAACGATCGGGGTATAGCTCAGCCTGGTAGAGCGCCAGCTTTGGGAGCTGGATGTCGAGAGTTCGAATCCCTCTACCCCGACCAATCAGTCACGGGTAGGCAGCTGCGGTAAACTCGTCCTGTTGCGCCCGTAGCTCAACCGGATAGAGCATCGGCCTTCTAAGCCGGCGGTTGCAGGTTCGATTCCTGTCGGGCGCGCCAGATCGCGGATTGCGACGTTTCGACTCAGGGATGAATGACGGAGCCGAACGCCGGAGTTTTTTACAATGGTGGGCGTAGCTCAGTTGGTTAGAGTACCGGATTGTGATTCCGGTTGTCGTGGGTTCGAATCCCATCGTCCACCCCAAATTTCAAGCAGTGCGGGCCGTTAGCTCAGTTGGTAGAGCAGGAGACTCTTAATCTCTTGGTCCTAGGTTCGAGTCCTAGACGGCCCACCATTTTTTCCCGCTTGCCTTGCTCGCCTGCCGCGCGATAATTCGACCCCGCGATCTGGTCCGCGCGAAAGTGGCGGAACTGGTAGACGCACTGGATTTAGGTTCCAGCGGGGCGACCCGTGAGAGTTCGAGTCTCTCCTTTCGCACCAGATCAGGTTGATAGTGTGGTTGAGGCGCAGCATCGGCGCCGTTCGCAGATTTCGAGGACATAGCATGCAAGTTTCGATCGAAAACGTCGGCGCCCTCGAGCGCAAGCTGACCGTCCGCGTTCCGGCGGACGCCTACGAATCGCAGGTGCGCACGCGCATCGCGGAGGCGGGCCGTACGGTGCGCCTGAAGGGCTTCCGCCCGGGCAAGGTGCCGGTCAAGGTGATCGAGCAGCGCTTCGGTGCGCAGATCCGCGGCGAAGCGATGTCGGAACTGGTGCGCACCAGCTTCCAGCAGGCGATCGAGGAACAGAAGCTGCGCCCGGCGGTGTCGCCGTCGATTTCCACGACCGGCACGCCGGTCGATGGCCAGATCGAATACACCGCCACGTTCGAGATCATGCCGGAGATCGGCAAGGTCGACGTGTCGACACTGGTGATCAACAAGCCGGTAGCGGCGGTCGCCGAGGAAGACGTCGACACCATGATTGAAACGCTGCGCCAGCAGCGCCGCACCTGGGCGCCGGTCGAGCGCGGCGCGCAAGCGGGCGACATGGTGTTGTTCGAGTTCTCCGCACGCGGTGAAGGTTTCACGGTGCCCGCGGAAGGTCAGGAGCGCGTCGGCACGATCCTCGGCTCGGGCGCCATGTCGAGTGCGCTCGAAGACAAGCTGACCGGCCACGTGACGGGCGACGAGTTCGAAGCGGACGTGACGTTCCCGGACGATTTCCGCGTGCAGGCACTGGCCGGCAAGCAGGCAAAGGTCGCGGTCAAGATCGTACGCGTGCAGGAATCGAAGTTGCCCGACGTCGATGATGCGTTCCTCGCCATGTTCGGCATCGGTTCCGGCGGTCTGGAGAAATTCCGCGCCGACGTTCGCGCCAATCTCGAACGCGAGTTGAAGTCGATCCTCGGCATCCGTCTGAAAAACGAAGTCGTGAACAAGCTGCTCGAGGCCTATCCGTCGGTCGAATTGCCCAAGGGCATGGTCGAAGCCGAGTCGCGCGCGCTCGCGCAGGCGGCCGAGGCGCAGGCCAAGCAGCAGGGACGGCCGTTCCAGGCCGAGCCGGCGGCGTTTGCCGAGAGCGCGCGCCGCCGCGTCGGCGCCGGCATGCTGATCGGCGAGATCGCGCGTCAGAACGACATCCGTCCGGACAGCCGCCGCGTCGCCGAGGCGCTGGCGACGATCGCCTCGACCTACGAAGAACCGCAGCAGGTGGTTGAACTTTACCAGCGCGATCCCCAGCTCATGAATGGGTTGCAGAACCGGGTGCTGGAAGATCAGGTGGCCGAATGGGTGGCCACGCAGGCGCAAACCAGCGAACAGCAGTTGAGTTTCAGCGAAGCGATGCGTCCGGTGTGAGCATCGTCTACGGAGGCACGATGAATTTTCATTCCAATTCCATGGGCAACGGCCACGAGACGCGCGCCCTGAATCTGGTGCCGATGGTGGTCGAGCAGACCTCGCGCGGCGAACGTGCCTATGACATCTATTCGCGCCTGCTCAAGGAGCGCGTGGTGTTCTGCGTGGGCCCGGTCGACGACTACATGGCCAATGTGATCGTCGCGCAGCTGCTGTTCCTCGAGTCGGACAACCCCGACAAGGACATCAACCTGTACATCAACAGCCCCGGCGGCGTGGTCACCGCGGGTCTGGCGATCTACGACACGATGCAATTCATCAAGCCCGATGTCAGCACGATCTGCATCGGCCAGGCTGCCAGCATGGGCTCGTTCCTGCTCGCGGCCGGCACCAAGGGCAAACGCTTCTGCCTGCCGAACTCGCGCATCATGATCCACCAGCCGTCCGGCGGCTTCCAGGGCATGGCTTCGGATATCGCCATCCACGCCAAGGAAATCCTGGCGCTGAAGAACCGCCTGAACGAGACCATGGCGCGCCATACCGGCCGCAGCGTCGAGCAGATCGAACGCGACGTGGACCGCGACAACTTCATGAGCGCCGAAGACGCCAGGAGTTACGGCATCGTCGACGCCGTGCTGGAAAAACGCCCGGTCGACACGGTCCGGACCGCCTGACATCCCCTGAAAAACCGGGCCTGAAAGCGCATTCCGGCGCGATTTGCGGCGCGCAACGCCGCTTCGCGCCGTCTGTGCTATTCTGTTTTTGACACGTACCTGAAGAAGAACCGGAAACTGGCATGAGTGACGACCGGCAAAGCCGATCGGGCGACAGCAGCAAGATTCTTTATTGCTCGTTTTGCGGCAAGAGCCAGCACGAGGTACGCAAGCTGATTGCGGGCCCCAGCGTGTTCATTTGCGATGAATGCGTGGAGCTGTGCAACGACATCATCCGCGAGGAACTCGAGGAAAAGGCCGCCGGCGCGCGCAACCATCTGCCGAAGCCGAAGGAAATCATGGATGTGCTCGATCAGTACGTGATCGGGCAGGGCCGCGCGAAGAAGACGCTCGCCGTTGCCGTGTACAACCACTACAAGCGCCTGGAATCGCGTCAGCGCCAGGACGAAGTCGAACTGGCCAAGTCCAACATCCTGCTGATCGGTCCGACCGGTTCGGGCAAGACGCTGCTGGCCGAGACGCTGGCGCGGCTGCTCAACGTGCCGTTCACGATCGCCGATGCGACGACGCTGACCGAGGCCGGCTACGTCGGCGAAGACGTCGAGAACATCATCCAGAAGCTGCTGCAGAAGTGCGACTACGACGTCGAGAAGGCGCAGACCGGAATTGTCTACATCGACGAGATCGACAAGATCTCGCGCAAGAGCGAAAACCCGTCGATCACGCGCGACGTGTCGGGCGAAGGCGTGCAGCAGGCGTTGCTGAAGCTGATCGAAGGCACGATCGCCTCGGTGCCGCCGCAGGGTGGGCGCAAGCATCCGCAGCAGGAATTCCTGCAGGTCGACACCAAAAATATACTTTTCATCTGCGGCGGTGCGTTCTCGGGACTGGAAAAGATCATCCAGCAGCGCTCCGAATCCACCGGCATCGGTTTCTCCGCCGAGATCCGCAGCAAGAGCAAGCACACGAATGTCGGCAAGGTGCTCGCTGACGTGGAACCCGAAGACCTGGTCAAGTTCGGCCTGATCCCGGAATTCGTCGGACGCCTGCCGGTCGTGGCGACGCTCGAGGAACTCGACGAAGCCGCGTTGATCAAGATCCTGACCGAGCCGAAGAACGCGATCGTCAAGCAGTTCAAGCGCATGTTCGAACTCGAAGGCGCCGAACTGGAATTCCGCAACGAGGCGCTCGGCGCGGTCGCGCGCAAGGCGCTCAAGCGCCGCACCGGCGCGCGCGGCTTGCGCACCATCCTCGAGCAGGTATTGCTCGACACGATGTACGAGCTGCCTTCGCTCGAGCACGTCAGCAAGGTCGTGGTCGACGAAGCCGTGATCAACGGCCAGGCCGAGCCGTACCTGATCTATCGCGGCATGCAGTCGCGCGCTGCATCGGAATAACGCGCGTCACGTCGTGCGTCGCTTCGCTCCGGCGCGCGCCGGACGCGCGCTCCTGTCCGCTCCTGTTTCTCCCGCATCGCCTGTGCACGCGCTTGGCACGCTCACGCTTGGCACGATTCTTCTGGCGAACAGTGTGCCAGCCGAATACTTGATAAACCGCGGCCGCGCCGTCACTTGACGAATTGTCGGCGTGCGATCACGCTGCATTTGCCACTTTGCCGCATCCTCAAGTTCAGGACCTCAGTAATGGAAAAAGCGACCAAGCCAGAAACCGCCGCAAGCGTCGACATCAGCGAACTGCCCGTGCTGCCGCTGCGCGACGTGGTGGTGTATCCGCACATGGTCATTCCGCTGTTCGTCGGTCGCGAGAAATCGGTGCGGGCGCTGGAAATCGCGATGGAAGGCGAGAAGCGCATCCTGCTCGTCGCGCAGCGCAGTCCCGACATCGACGATCCGCAGGCGCAGGATCTGTATCCGATCGGCACCGTCGCGACCGTGTTGCAGTTGCTCAAACTTCCGGACGGCACGATCAAGGTGCTGGTCGAGGGTGCCGCGCGCGCCGAGATCGTGCGCTTCGCCGAGCGCGACGGCCTGATGACCGGCCACGTGCGCACGCTGGAGCCCGCCTATACGCGTGAACGCCGCGAGATCGAAGTGGTGTCGCGTTCGCTCATGTCGATGTTCGAGCAGTTCGTCAAGCTCAACCGCAAGATTCCGCCGGAGCTGCTCACCACGCTCGCCGGCATCGACGACGCGAGTCGCCTGGCCGACACGATCGCCGCGCACCTGTCGATCCGCCTGCAGGACAAGCAGCGCGTGCTGGAAACCGCCGACGTGGCGGATCGCTTGGAGATGCTGCTGGGTTTCGTCGACGGCGAGATCGACGTGCAGCAGATCGAGAAGCGCATCCGCGGCCGCGTCAAGTCGCAGATGGAAAAGAGCCAGCGCGAGTACTACCTCAACGAGCAGATGAAGGCGATCCAGAAGGAACTGGGCGAAAGCGAGGACGCGCCGAACGAAGTCGAGGAGCTCGGCAAGAAGATCGCCAATGCCGGCATGCCGAAGCCTGTCGAGGCGAAGGCGCGCGCGGAGTTGAACAAGCTCAAGCAGATGTCGCCGATGTCGGCCGAAGCCACCGTCGTGCGCAACTACATCGACTGGCTGGTCGGTGCGCCATGGAAGAAGCGCAGCAAGGTGCGCAAGAATCTGAAAGCGGCCGAGGACGTGCTCGACGCCGATCACTTCGGCCTGGAGAAGGTCAAGGAACGCATCGTCGAATACCTGGCCGTGCAGCAGCGCGTGAAGAAGATGAAGGGTCCGATCCTGTGCCTAGTCGGACCGCCCGGCGTGGGCAAGACCTCGCTCGGCCAGTCGATTGCGCGCGCGACGAACCGCAAGTTCGTGCGCATGTCGCTCGGCGGCGTGCGTGACGAAGCCGAGATCCGCGGTCATCGCCGCACCTACATCGGTTCGATGCCCGGCCGCATCATCCAGAACATGTCCAAGGGCGGCACGCGCAACCCGTTGTTCATGCTCGACGAGATCGACAAGATGTCGATGGATTTCCGCGGCGATCCGTCCTCGGCGTTGCTCGAGGTGCTCGACCCGGAGCAGAACCACGCGTTCAACGATCACTATCTCGAAGTCGATTTCGACTTGTTCGAAGTGATGTTCGTGGCGACCGCGAACTCGCTCAACATCCCGGGTCCCTTGCTCGACCGCATGGAAGTAATTCGCATCCCCGGCTACACCGAGGAAGAGAAGATCAACATCGCGCAGCGCTACCTGCTGCCGAAGCAGGTCAAGGCAAACGGACTGCGCGAAAGCGAGATCCATGTCGCCGAGCCGGCGGTGCGCGACATGATCCGCTACTACACGCGCGAATCCGGCGTGCGCAACCTGGAACGCGAGCTGGCCAAGATCTGCCGCAAGGTGGTCAAGCAGCTCACGCTCGAGGCGGACAAGCGCAAGGAAAAGAAGAAGGAAGCCAAGCGCGGCAAGGTCGCGGTCACTTCACGCAACCTGGAAACGTACCTGGGCGTGCGCAAGTTCAGCTACGGCCGCAAGGAGCTGCAGAACGAGGTCGGTCTGGTCACCGGTCTGGCCTGGACCCAGGTCGGCGGCGATCTGCTCAGCATCGAGGCCACCGTTGTGCCGGGCAAGGGCAAGCTGATCCACACCGGCCAGCTCGGCGACGTGATGCAGGAGTCGATCCACGCCGCGCTGAGCGTGGTGCGGGCCCGCGCCGAGCGTTTCGGCATCGACCCGGATTTCCACCAGAAGCACGACATCCACATCCACGTGCCCGAAGGCGCCACGCCGAAGGACGGTCCGAGCGCGGGCATCGCCATGTGTACGGCGCTGGTTTCGGCGCTGACCAAGGTGCCGGTGCGCTCGGAAGTGGCGATGACCGGCGAAATCACGCTGCGCGGCCGCGTGCTGCCGATCGGCGGACTGAAGGAAAAGCTGCTCGCGGCGCATCGCGGCGGCATCGAGACGGTGATCATCCCGGAAGAGAACGAAAAGGACCTGGCCGACATCCCGAAGAACGTGACCGAGTCGCTCGCGATCAGGCCGGTGCGCTGGATCGACGAGGTGCTCGACATCGCCCTCGAGCGGCCGCTCGCGCCGACTCAGGGAAAAGTGGAAGATGCGGCAAAATCCACATTGGAACCGGCTCGTTCCGACGACGGCGAGATCCCGCAGCCGCGTCCGCACTGAGCGCATCGCATGGCCGCGCGCAACGCGCGGCCATGCAAATTCTTCACCATCGTGTCAAGCGAAAAGGCGTCACAATTCGCACGCGATCGGCATACGCAAATTCTCTGCAGACCGCGCCACGCCTTGTATTGCGCGGGATCGAGGCCGCTGGTATAAAGTCCGTGCCGCGGCCCAGGTGACAACAAGTCCGGGCGGCCGCGGGGTAGCGAGTCGAACATTGATCCGCTCCTCTTGGGGAGGGAGACGACTCGCATGCTCACAAGACAATTGCGGTCGCTTCAAACCGATCGGGAGAGATAAATGAATAAAGCTGAATTCGTAAGTGCTGTTTCCGATGCCGCTGGTCTGACCAAGGTGGAAGGTGGCAAGGCCGTCGAAGCCGTGATCGAAACGATCAAGAAGGCGCTCAAGAAAGGCGACAGCGTGGCGCTGGTCGGTTTCGGTACCTTTGTCGTGCGCAAGCGCGCCGCTCGTACCGGCCGCAATCCGCGCACCGGCCAGCAGATCAAGATCAAGGCTTCGAAGAATCCGTCGTTCAAGGCTGGCAAAGCGCTCAAAGATGCAATAAACTAACGGGCTTCGCTGAACGGTATTTGTAAGGGTGCTTAGCTCAGCGGTAGAGCGTCGCCCTTACAAGGCGAGGGTCGGGGGTTCGAACCCCTCAGCACCCACCAGTGTTTAAGCGGAAGTATCCGCAGGGACTCCGGTCGCAAGGCTGTTTGTTTCGGTAAAAGTCGCGGAGTGGTAGTTCAGCTGGTTAGAATACCGGCCTGTCACGCCGGGGGTCGCGGGTTCGAGTCCCGTCCACTCCGCCACGTTTTCGTGAAGGGCGCCGCATGGCGCCCTTGCTTTTTCCGGGTTCCGCGGGTCGCTTGCGCAAGTGGAAAATGCGCCAATTTGCACATTGCGGCATGCGCGGGTGCGGCGCGGCGGCAGGGCTGCCGGCATCAATCAACACAGATCGGGTTTTGCCAATGCAACGAACACTTCACGAGAGATTCTCCGGACCGTTCGTCAAGATCATCCTCGGCGTCATCGGCGTCGTGTTCGGCGGCTTCTTCGGCATCCAGGGCTATTTCAATACCCGCGTCGAGACGTTCGTGGCGAAGGTCGACGGTCACGAGATCTCGCAAGCCGAATTCCGCGAGCGCTTCGACCAGATCCGCTCGATGAACCAGCGCCGTTTCGGCGCGCAGTTCAACGCGGCGATGTTCGACACTCCCGAAGCCAAGCGCGAAGTGCTCGACCAGATGATCAGCGAGCAGCTGATCCTGGATGCCGACGAGAAGCTCGGCGCATCGATCACCGGCAAGCGCGTGTTCGAGGAGATCGCCAGCTACCCGGCGTTCCAGGTCGACGGCAAGTTCGACAAGGGACAGTACAAGTCGCTGCTCGCGGCGCAGCGCAAGTCGGCCGCGCAGTTCGAAGAGACCGTACGGCGCGACCTGGAAGTGCGCGACCTGCCGAGCCAGCTCGAACAATCCGGCGTCGTCACCGAGGCGGAGGTCGATGCCTACCTGCGCCTGCGCGACCAGACCCGTGATTTCCGCTATCTCAAGCTCGACAAGCCGAGCGGCGACGTCAAGATTGCCGACGCGGATATCGATGCGTATTACAAGGATCACGGCAACGAATTCATGACGCCGGAGAAGGTGTCGCTCGAGTACATCGAGCTCGACGCGGCGAAGATGCAGATCGCCGACAAGCCCGACGACGCCACGCTCAAGCAGCGCTACGAAAGCCAGAAAGTGCGCTTTGTTTCGCCGGAGCAGCGCCTGGCTTCGCACATCCTGGTCAAGGTCGACAAGAACGCGGACGCTGCCGCGCAGAAGACCGCGCTGGAAAAAGCGCAGGGCATCGCCAAGGACGCGAAGGGCGGCAAGGATTTCGCCGCGCTGGCCAAGACGCAGTCCGACGACGCCGGTTCCAAGGCGCAGGGCGGCGATCTCGGCTGGCTCGACAAGGGCGTCACCGATCCGGCGTTCGACGCGGCGCTGTTCGCGATGAAGAAGGGCGAGATCTCCGATCCGGTGAAGTCGGAAGAGGGCTACCACATCATCCAGCTGCGCGACATCAAGGCGGAGAAGACGCGTCCGTTCGAAGAGGTCAAGGCCGAGCTGGCCAAGCAGTACGCCGACACCGAGCGTGACAGACAGTACAGCGAGTTGTCCGGCAAGCTGACGGACGCGGTGTACCAGGATCCGACCGCGCTCACGGCAGCGGCGAAGGACAACGGCCTGACGGTGCAGAAGACCGCGTTGTTCGCGCGCACCGGTGGTGAAGGCATCGCGGCAAATCCGGCGGTGATCAAGGCTGCGTTCTCGAACGCGGTGCTCACCGAGGGCAATAATTCCGACGCGATCGAACTGGGCCCGAACCATATCGCGTTCGTGCGCATTGATCAGCACGAAAAGTCGGTGCCGAAGCCGCTGGATCAGGTGCGCGACGAAATCCGCAAGCGCCTGGTCGAGCAGAAGCTGAGCGAGCAGGCACGCGACCGCGTCGAGACGCTGTACGGCCGCCTGCAGAAGGGCGAGTCGTTGGACAAGATCGCCGAAGAACTCAAGCTCAAGACGACGGAGCAGAAGGACATCGGCCGCAATGCGGCGAACCTCGAGCGTGAGCTGGTCGGCGAGGTATTCAAGCTGCCGCGGCCGAGCGAGAACAAGCCGGTGATCGGAAAGGCGGCGCTGCCGAATGCCAGCTATGCGCTGATCGTGCTGACGGCGGTGAAGGACGGCGATCCGGCCAAACTCGACGCGAAGACGCGCGAAGCCGCCCGCAACCAGCTGCGTCAGGCAGCCAGCGGCCTGGCGGTGCGCGGCTACATCGACAGCCTGCGCAAGACGGCGAAGATCGAGATTGCGGAAGACCGCATGTAAGCGCGGTCGGCAATGAAGCAAGAAAAAGGCCGCAGCGATGCGGCCTTTTTGCTTTTTATACTTTCAATCGCATGCCGACTCAGCCGGTCTGCAGGCCGCTCATGCCGAGAATGTTGTAGCCCGAATCGACGAACGTGATCTCGCCGGTGATGCCGGACGCGAGATCCGAGCACAGGAATGCGGCCACGTTGCCGACTTCCTCGGTGGTCACGTTGCGCCGCAGCGGCGCGCTTTGTTCGACGAATTCGAGCATCTTGCGGATGTTGCCCACGCCGGCGGCGGCCAGCGTCTTGATCGGTCCGGCCGAAATGGCGTTGACGCGCGTGCCTTCGGGGCCGAGGTTGTAGGCCAGGTAGCGCACGCTCGATTCGAGGCTGGCCTTGGCCAATCCCATCACGTTGTAGTTCGTCAGCGCGCGATCGGCGCCAAGGTAGGTCAGCGTCAGCAGGGCGCCATTGCGCCCGCGCATCAGCGGACGCGCCGCCTTTGCCAGCGCCGGAAAACTGTATACGGAGATGTCGTGCGCGATCTTGAAGTTCTCGCGCGTCAGCCCGTCGAGGAACTCCCCGGCCAGTGCCTCGCCCGGCGCGAAGCCGATCGAATGCACGAGGATATCCAGGCCGTCCCAGTGTTTGCCAAGATCGACGAAAAGTTGCGCGATCTGCTCGTCGCTGCCGACGTCGCACGGCAGCACGATATTCGAACCGAACGCCGCCGCGGCCTCGTCGACGCGCGACTTGAGCTTGTCGTTGACGTAGGTGAACGCGAGTTCCGCGCCTTCGCGGTGCATGGCGCTGGCGATGCCATAGGCGATCGAGCGCTGATTGAGCACGCCGGTGATGAGGGCGCGTTTGCCTTGCAGGAAGCCCATGATGTCTCCGTTTCTTGGGGGGTGCTGCGGCAGAATTGCTTGCCGCGATCGCGCGAGCGCGAGATTGCGCGGGGGATTTTACCCGAGCCCGTGCAAACGCGTCAGTTTGCCGCCGGCGCGGCGGCCGCTGCCGCCGTGCTTTGGCTGCCGGCAGCGGCGACGGGCGCGCTCAGGTGCAGGCGTTGGCCCAGGTGCAGCGTCGAAGCGCGGTTCAACCCGTTCCAGCGCAGCAGTTCGTCGAGCGTCACGTTGTTCAGGCGCGCGATGTTCCACAGCGTGTCGCCGGCACGCACGGTGAACACTTCGCCACGCTGTTGCCGCGACGGTGCCGAAGGCACGGCCTCGGCCACGCCGCTGTCGATTGCGGCGCGACCCGGCAGCAGCAGGCGCGTGCCTGGCGGCAGGTTCGCGTTCGTGCTCACGCTGTTGATGGTCGCCAGTGCGCTGGCGTCCAGATCGTTCTGGCTGGCGAACAGCTCGATCGTCTCGTTTTGCTTCAACGTCACCGTATGCCAGTCGCGCCAGGCGTATTGCGGCAGCTTGCCCAGCGTCTGCTCCAGCACCTGGCGCCGCGCCGCCGGTATCAGCAGATGCAGCGGACCGGTCGCTGGCATGCGTGCGCGCAGGAAGCCGGGATTGAAATGGCGCAGTCGCGCCGTCTCGAGTCCGGCCAGGCGCGCAGCGAGTTCGAGGTCGAGCGGTGCCGGCAGTTCGATCAGCACCAGTTCGTCGTCGACGTCGGGCGTGGGCAACTCGACCTTGAAGCGATCCGGTTCCGCAATCACGCAGGCGATCGCGAGCAGCTTGGCCAGATGCTCGTGCGTGCCCGGGTGCACGCGCAGCTTGGCGATCTCGCCGGCGGTACGATCGCCACGCGTGTCGCTGACCAACTGCACGATGCGGTACGGGCCGGCGTTGAATGCCATGTCAGCCAGGCGCCAGTCACCGAAGCGCTCCTCGTAACGCTCGATCAGATCGAGCGCCGCGATGGTGGACGCCTGGATGTCGAGCCGTCCATCGTAGTCGGACGTGATGCGCAGGCCGGCTTCACGCGCGGTGTCCGGCATCAGCTGCCAGATGCCGGCCGCGCGATCGCCGCTCGAAGCGAGCGGCGTGTACGTGCTTTCGATGTACGGCAGGAATGCGAACTCGCCGGGCAGCTTGCGCTTCTCGATTTGATCCAGCACGACCAGCAGATACGGCATCGCATCGTGCAATGATGCGCTGAAGCTGCTCGCGCTCTGGGTATACATCCGCGCCCAGTGCCGGACCGCCGGCGTGTAGTCGCAGCCTGGCATGGCGAATCGCTCGCGCAGGCGTTGCCACGGCGAAACCGCGACTGGCGTAGGCACGGCAGCGGCAGCGTTTTCAGTGCGATTGGCCGGGGTGACAGCTGCCTGGACGGTTTCAGCGGCGATCGGTGCTGGCATCGGCGCCATCGCGCCCGGCCTGCTCGGCGTCGCGCTGCACGCGGCGAGCATCAGGCACGCGGTGCCGAGCGCCGTACAGCTGCCACCGAGCGCGGCAAAGCGCCAGTCGCGCCGTGCGCGGGGCCGGTCAGTGCGCTCGCTGCTGCCTTGGGCAGGTTGGCGCGCGCTGCAATGTGTAACGGACGACTTGCTCATGCCCGAACCGTCGCACAGACGCCCCCTCGCGCCCAAAACGAGCGCGCACTATAGCAGCCGCGACCGTAATCGCCGAACGGAATCGATCTTGCGCTGCACAATGCCGTTTACCGACCTAGGGGTTTCGCGCACAATCGCTTGTCAGCTTGCCAGCCGCCGGCCCATGCCCAATCTGCAACGCAGTTTCTTCTCATGTGCGCCGATCCAGACGCTGTTTGCGCGTGAACTGGCAGCGCTCGCGCCGATCCTGTCGACCGTATATGGCAATTGCGGCCTGCTGTTGCGGGCGCACGCGGACGCGCCGTCGCAGCTGCCGCCGCACATGCTCGGTCAGATGGTCGAACTGGCGTTGCAGGGCGGGCAGTTGCTCGGCAGCCTGCGCTGTGAGCCGGGTTTGCTGCCGTTCGCCAGCGAGAGTTTCAAGCTGGTCGTCGCGCAGCACGTGCTCGAACAACTCGCCGAGCCGGACGCCTGCGCGGCCGAACTCGCCCGCGTGCTGGCGCCGGAAGGTGTGGCGCTCGTGCTCGGCTTCAACCCGGTCGGCACGTGGCGGCCGTGGCTGAGCCTGCGTGCCGCAAGCGGCGGGGCGAACCTGCGCCTGCGCTCGGCGCATTTCTGGCAGCAACAACTGGCGCGGCAGCAAGTCGACACGCTGCAGATCCGTTTTCCCGGCACGTTGCTGCCACGCGCGACACGCGAAGCATCGCCGGCTGGAGTGCCGGCAATGACCCCGCTGGCGCGCCTTGGCAGCAGCTGGCTGTTGCTGGCGCGCAAGCGGCGCAGCGTGCTCACGCCGCTGCGTTTGCGCGCCAATCCGCGCGAGCTGGCCCTCAATCCGCGCCTGGCACCCGGCGCGCAGCGGGCCTGCGCATGAGCCGCGCGGAGGCGGAAGTGGAAATATTCACCGATGGCGCGTGTCTCGGCAATCCCGGGCCAGGCGGCTGGGCAGCATTGCTGCGTTATAAAACTGTGGAAAAGTATATTTCGGGCGGCGAAGCTGACAGTACCAACAACCGCATGGAACTGATGGCGGCGATCCGCGCGCTCGAATCGCTGCGTCGCGCCGCGCGCGTGCGCATCACGACCGATTCGCAATACGTCAAGCAAGGCATCGAGAGCTGGCTGCCGCGCTGGCGCGCGAATGGCTGGCGCACCTCGGACAAGAAGCCGGTGAAAAACCAGGATCTGTGGCAACGCCTGGCGGCGGCGGCAGCAGCGCACAACGTCGAGTGGCACTGGACGCGCGGTCACTCCGGCCACACGGAGAACGAGCAAGTTGATAAACTGGCGCGCGATGCCGCGCTGGCCGTCGCTGCATCGCAACGCGTCTGAAGCGCTGCCGGTCGAGCCCGAGGAAACGCATGCGGCAAATCGTCCTGGACACCGAAACCACCGGCCTCGAAGTCGGCAAGGGTCATCGCATCATCGAGATCGGCGCGGTGGAGTTGTCCGAGCGCCGTCCCACCGGACGCACGTTTCATCGCTACGTCAACCCGCAACGCGGCATCGACGACGGCGCGCTGGCCGTGCACGGCATCAGCAACGATTTCCTCGCCGACAAGCCGACGTTCGCCGAGATCGCGCGCGAGTTCGTCGAGTTCGTGGCCGGCGCCGAACTGATCATCCACAACGCGGCTTTCGACGTGTCGTTCCTCGACGTCGAGCTCAGTCTCGCCGGCGACGGGCTCGGCACGGTGCGCGATCTGGGCCAGGTGCTCGACACGCTGCTGCTGGCGCGCGAAAAGTATCCGGGGCAGAAGAACAGTCTCGATGCGCTGTGCAAGCGCCTGAACATCGACAACAGCCACCGCGAGCTGCACGGTGCGCTGCTCGACGCGCAACTGCTCGCCGACGTCTATCTCGCGATGACGGGCGGCCAGGGCGACCTCGGCTTCGCCAGCGAGCAGGCCGCGCTGCCGCGCAGTGGCGCGACGAGCGCGATGCCGCGGCCACGCCTGCTCGTGCGTTGGGCCGATGCGGCCGAACAGGCGCTGCACGTGGCGCGTCTGGCGCGCCTGCACGACATCAGCAAGGGCCGCTGCCTGTGGCCTTCCGAGGCGCAGCTGGAACATAACAGTCTTGCCGCAGCTGCGGTATGATCCCAAGCGCAGCAGCCAATCTGGGGAGAGTGGCGATGAGAATGGAGTGGTTCGCAGTGCTCGGTCTGTGGGCATCCGTCGCGGGTGCGGCTACGGCAGTGGATGCCGTCGACGCGCACAAGCACATGGGCGTGGCGACCTGCAGCAACAGCGTCTGCCACGGCGCATCGCAGCCGTTCCGCGATTCCGACATCGCCCAGAACGAGTTTGCGATCTGGCAGGAATTCGATCCTCACGCCAAGGCCTATCAGGTTCTGGAAAAGCCGGAATCGAAACAGATCGCGCAGAAGCTCGGCATCGGCGATCCGACCAAGGCCAAGATGTGCCTGGACTGCCACACCGACAACCAGCCCCAGGAAAAACGCGGCGAACGCTTCCAGGTTTCCGACGGCGTCGGTTGCGAAGCGTGCCATGGCGGTTCCGAGCAATGGCTCAACGCGCACGCCGACAAGAACGTCACGCACGCCGACAATCTCGCCAAGGGAATGTATCCGACCGAGAACCCGGTCAAGCGCGCCGAGATCTGCCTGTCGTGCCACATGGGCGAGAAGGAACGCATGATCACCCACAGGATCATGGGCGCCGGTCATCCACGCCTGTCGTTCGAGCTCGACACGTTCACCTGGCTGCATCCGCATTACAAGATCGACGCGAAGTGGACCAAGCGCAAGGGCGATTGGAACGGCGTGCGCGACTGGGCCGTCGGCCAGGGCGTTGCGGCGCAGAATCTGCTCGACCTGTTGCTCGACCCCAAGGCCGGCTGGCAGGGTATCTTCCCTGAGTTGGTGCTGTTCGACTGCCATGCCTGCCACAAGATCATGCAAGGCAAGAAGTGGGGACCGCGTCAGGGCACCGGCTTGGGTCCGGGCGTGGTGCGTCTGAACGACGCCAACATGGTGATGTTCCGCCACGTGCTGGCGCCGGTGGACAAGGCCGCGGCGCAACGCGTGCTGGAGCAGACGCGCGCGCTGCATCGCGCGACCACGGATAGCCGCGAGGCGACGTTTGCCGCGGCGCGCACGTTGCGCGCGACAATCGCAGAGACTTTGCCGAAGCTCGCCGCCTACAACTACGATGCCGCCAGCCTCGACGTCATCCTGGCCAGCATCGCGGCGGACGGCGATCGCGGCGAGTTCAGGGATTTCTCCGCCGCCGAGCAGGTCGCGATGGCCTCGCAGTCGGTCGTCGTTGCGTTCGAGAACGACGGCAAGCTCGACAAGGAACGCGCCGCGCGCCTGCATGCGCGTCTGGATGCGCTGTACGACGCGGCCAAGGACGAGAACAATTATTCGATGGCGCGCTTCCAGGGCGCGCTCAAGGAGTTGCGCTCGGCCGCTCCTTGAGGAGGTGCTGCGCGCCACAGGCGACGGACGCGGTATGTGAGGGCGCGATTCATCGCGCCGCCCGGCTCCGCGCGGCACCGGCGCGATGAGGGTTGCAGTGGCGGCAGTTGCCGCTGCGCCACTTCAAACATATTCTTGTGCTCCCGGCTGCCGTCCGGGAGCACCAGCTGTTGGAACAACTGATCGCGCATGACCGACGACGTCCAGATCCCCGGCTACAAGCTGATCCGCAAGCTCGGCGAAGGCGGCATGGCGACCGTCTACCTGGCCACGCAGGAATCGCTCGACCGCGAAGTGGCGTTGAAGGTGATGTCGTCCGTGCTGGCGGCGAACCCGACCTTCTGCGAACAGTTCATGAAGGAAGGCCGCATCACGGCCAAGCTGACGCATCCGCACCTGATGACCGTGCACGACATCGGTATGGATCACGGCGTGTATTACCTCGCCAGCGAATTCCTGCCCGCCGGCACGCTGCGCGAGCGCATGGAAAAGCTCACCACGGCCGAGACGCTCGAGATCGCGCGCGACATCGCCGCGGGCCTGGCGTATGCGCACGAAAAGGGCTTCGTGCACCGCGACGTGAAGCCCGGCAACATCATGTTCCGCGCCAACGGCACCGCGGTGCTGGCCGATTTCGGCATCGCCAAGGCGATGAAAACGGTGAGCGCCGCAACCATGGCCGGCAACGCGATCGGCACGCCGGACTACATGAGTCCGGAGCAGGCGCAAGCCAGCATGATCGATGGCCGCTCCGATTTGTACAGCCTGGGCGCGGTGCTGTTCGAATGTCTCGCCGGCGAGAAGCCGTATCAGGCGAACGACGCCTACGCCGTGGCGCTGATGCACGTAACCGAGCCGGTGCCGACGCTTCCGGACAAGGTGGCTTGGTTGCAACCGCTGATTGACGGTTTGATGGCGAAGAGTCCGGAACAGCGTTTCGCCAACGGCGATGCGTTCATCGCCGCGTGCGACAAGTTGATCCAGAGCAATCCGCACGCGCTCAGCGCCGCGCGCGAACAGCGCGGCACGCGCAAGCGCGCGGCGATGCCACGCCCGGCAACGCCGCCTTCGATCGACACGGAATCGACCACCGCCTCTTCCGAAGCGGTTTCGCTGCCGCGCCTGGGCGGCGGCAAGAATTTGCGGTTTGCGCTGATCGGCGCTGGCGCGTTGCTGTTGGTCATTGCCGTTGCGCTGGGCTGGCGCTTCACGAATCCGGCCGCGACTGCGCCGACGGATGTTCCGCCGCGGACCGCGGAGACGCCACGCACGACGCCGACGCCGGTGGCGCAACCGACGCTGTCCGCCAACGATGGCGGCAACGATGCGCTTGCGAAACTCGACACTCCTGCGCTGCTGGCGCGCGCCGAGCAGTATCTCGCGTATGGCCAGAAGAACGGCGGCGAGAAGATGGGCTTTCCGCCCGGCGACAATGCGATCGACATGTTTCAGGAAGCGCTGCGGCGCGAGCCGGGCAATGCGCGTGCGAGCGCGGGCCTGGCGCAGGTCGCCGGATTCTATGAGAGCGGGGCGCGCACTGCGTTCAAGAACGGCCTGTATACCGGCGCGGACGTGCTGGTCGAGGAAGGTCTGCGCGCCGAGCCGGCCAATCCGAAACTGCTCAAGCTCAAACAGGATCTGGAAAAGGCCGAGCAGGGCGGGTAGGGATCGAGCGCGTCGGTCCTGGCGCGACAAATCGCGCTGCTACGCCGGTTGGTCGGCGACGCGGGTTACCGAGGTCTTGTGCGCGTCGACGCGGCAGGGGTTCGATTCGTCAACCCGCGCTCTCGCAAAACCAATGCAACCGGAGCGGCAATCGCCGCACCGCGGTCGGCGCACGGTCAGCGATTGCGGATCAGAATCACGGTGACGTTGTCGGAGCCGCCGCCATCGAGCGCAGCGAGGATCAGATGGTCCACGCATTCCTGGGCGGACAAATCCTGGCGTGACAATACGCCGGCGATATCCTTGTCGTCGACTTCCTCGGTCAGGCCGTCCGAACACAGCAGGATCGTCATGCCGGGTTCGAGCGTGCCGCGCAACGTCTCGACCCTGAGGCTGGCAGGATCAGTGACGCCGAGCGCCTGCGTGACCACGTTGCGGTGCGGATGCGTGCGCGCCTGTTCGTGCGTGATCGCACCTTGCTGGATCAGTTCCTGCACATAGGAATGGTCCTGCGACAACTGCTTCAGATCGCCGTTCCACATGTATACCCGGCTGTCGCCGACCCAGCAGATCTCGTACTCCGACTCGCGCATGCGGATCGCCGCGATCGTGGTACCCATCGGCAGCGCTTCGGCCTTCTTGCTCGAGTGGTGGATGATCTCCTCGTCGGCGCGCTGTACCGCTTGCGCCAGCGGGATGCCGGCGCTGATCTCGCGCACGACGGTGTCACGCGCCAAGGCGCTGGCGACCTCGCCGTGCTCGTGACCGCCCATGCCATCGGCGACCAGCCACAGGCCGAGTTCGGCGTCGGCGTAGTACGTGTCTTCGTTGTGCTCGCGCCGCAAGCCAACGTGAGAGCTGTGCCCGAATTCAATCATGCCCGATTTCGTCCAGCGTTGACCGGTCCGTTTCGCAGTCCCCATGCGACTGGGATCGCCCTCCGGTCCGGCTTGGCCGTACGCGGCAGGCATAGCATGCCGTGCGCATGGTAGCGTGCGCAAGCAGTAACGCCGCGTGAAGTCGCACCGTCCGCGGCATGCTCAGAACTCAATGCGGATACCGAGCGAGTAGCGGTTCTCGTGCGCGCCGGAATATCCGGTGAGATGTTCCCACAGGAAAAACGCGGAACGGCCCTTCGGCAATACCGCATTCAAACCGAGGCCGATGTTGAAGTAATTCGAGTCAGGCGGTTGGTCGGTGAGCAGCATCGGCGTCTGCGTCGGGTCGGCGACGAAGCGGGTGACCACGACTTGCGGATCGTTGCGCAGCTCGTGGTTCCACTCGATCAGCGCGTTCGGTACCAGCACGCCCCAGTCGAAGCTGGTCGTGTAGCTGATGCGCGCGCCGCCGACCATGACTGCCGAGTTCACCGAGCGCGCATCGACCGACGTGGCCAGGCCCGCGCCGGGTGCATTCGGATTGGTCACCGTTTCGCTGAAGCTGTCCAGGCTCAGATGCGAGTACACGCCGCGCAGATACGGGCTGATGTTCCAGGCGCCGCGGTTGAAATCCTTGCCGATCGACAGCGACAGCGCCGTCGTGTGGCCGTCGGGCGAGGCGATCGCGCGCTGGTTCACGCTGGTCAGCGGGCCGCTATTGTTGCTGTTCGCGATCTGGTACGCGATGTTGCGGCTCAGGTCGTAGCCCAGCCAGTCGAGCGTCAGCGAGCCTTCGATGTAGAAGTCGGCGGCGTGATACCAGGTGAAATAGCCGTTCACGCTGTAGCTATCGGCGGTCAGTTTGCCGACGCTGTTGTCGAGCGTGGAATCGTTCTTGTTGTAGCCCAGTGCGACGCCGCCGACGAGCGCGTCGTTGAAGCGATAGTCGACGCCGGCGGTGAGCGAGGTGTTGTGGAAATCGAAGCCAGGCCGGTTGTTCGCTGCATTGAAGCCGCCGCGTTCGATCATGCCCGTGGCGAAGAAGCCCCAGCGTTCGAAGTCCTTGCCGACTTCGTCGTCGGCCGTCTTCGGATCCTTGCGGAACAGCGTGCCGAGCATCGCCAGCGGCAGGGTCTGGCCGTCGTTCGACATGGCCAGTCCGGCGAGGTTGACGCCGCCGCCGCCGCCCTGGCGCAATTCGGCCAGGCGGATGTTGAGATTGTTGTTCTGGCTCAGCTGCACGTTTGTGGCCAGTTGCCGCTGCGGCAGTGACTTGTTGTTGGTCAGCTGTCCCAGCGCGCCCGGCACCTGACCGGGGTTGTTGCCGGAGGCGAGCACGATCTCGGTGCAGCGCTTGAGCAGATCCTGCTGCGCCGGCGTGAGCTGCGCCGGCGGCAGCGCGGCGAGCGCCGGACATGCCTTGTCGATGATGCCGGCGACGCCCTGCTGCGTCGGCGACAGCGACGGCAGATTCGACACACCGTTACCGAAGTGGAACGTCAGTGCCGGGATGCTCGTGTTGCCCGGCAACTGCGCGGTCACGGTGTAATTGCCGGGCAGGATCACGGTGAGCGTGTTCTGCGCCTGGCCGCTCGAGTCGGTCGGCGTATTTGTCGCAGCAAGTGTTCCGGTCTGGCCAGTGACGCTCCATTGCACCACGGCGCCGTTGACCGGTTGTCCCTGCGGACTGACCAGTTTCACGATCAGCGGTTTGGACGGCTGCCCGGGCGTGAGCCCTTGGTTATCGCCCGACACGATCGCGAATTGGCTGCTGCCGTTGGCCACGGTCGAGGAAAACGCGCTGAACGACAGCACGCCGAGGCCGCCGATCGATACGCTGACGACGGTTGAGCCGGTGCCGGCTCCGAGCGTCAGCGTGTTGCGAGCAAGGCCGCTGGCGTCGCTGATCGTCGCCCCCGACGCAAGCGTGCCGCCGCCTTGCACGATCGCCCAGTCGACCGTGATGCCCGGTGCGCTCTGCCCGGCGACGACGACCTGCACGACGAACGGCTGCAGCGTCGTTCCGGCCGGCGCACTTTGCTGATCGCCACTGGTCTTGGAGATGCTGGCCGAGCCGATCGCGTGTGCTGTGAATACATTGGGCGCAGTGCCGCTGTTGCCCGGTATCGTGGCCGTGACGATCGTGTCGCCGGTGACGGAGCCCAGCGTCAGCGTGTTGCTGGCTTGGCCGCTGGAGTTGGTAAACGTCGTGGCGGCGGTGAGCGTGCCGGCGCCGGAAGTAATCGTCCATTGCACCGGCACGCCGGTCAGGCCTTTCGCGCCAGGCTGTGTGCTGCCGATCTGCACGACGAACGGAGCGAGCGTCGTACCGATCGCACCGGTCTGATTGTTGCCGCTGGCGATATTCGAAGTCGCCAGGTACGACGTCACATTGAAATCGACCTTGCCTGCAATCGATGCCGCCTCGATCACGATTGGTCCCGGGGTAGGCCCGTAGCGGAAGGTGATCTGCGAGTGGCCGGTCGTATCGGTCTGCGTTGTAGCGCTGCTCAGGGTCGCGTCGCCGCTGACCACGCTCCAGTTGATCGCCTGGCCCGACAGCGAACTGCTGTCCGGAGTACCGAGTTGCACGACCAGCGGCGCATCGCCGGTTCCGCCGATCACGCCCGTCTGGTTGTCGCCCGACAGTTTCGCCAGCGTGGCGGAAGTGACGACAGCGCTCGTCAGCTGGAACGTACGCGTCGTCGGCGAGCAGGCCGAGCACGACGCGCTTACCGTGATCGCACCCGTGGCCTGGCCGAGCTTCACCGTCACGGCGGAATCGCCGGACGCGCTCTGGTTCGGCGCGAGCGTCACGTTGTCGGTGAACGTCGTGCCGCCGCTCTCGACAAACGTCGCGCTGCCGCTCTCGACCGTCCAGTTGACCGGGAATGTACCGCCGGCAAAACCGGCCGGTGGGGTGAGCAATACCTCGAGCTTTGTCGGCAGCGTGCTGCCCGGCGCTCCGCTTTGGTTGTCGCCGGCGAATGTATTCAATACCGGTTGCGTCGTCGCGATCGTGGCGTTGAACGTGACCTGCGTCGAACCGGTGCATCCGGTCGTGCACGTGGCAGTCACGCTGACGTTGCCGGCGCTGGCGCCGAGCATCAGGTGGATCCCCGCCGTCGAGCCGGCACTGGTGACGATCATCTGCGAGTAACTGCTGCTGTTGCCGCCTTCCTCGATCGTGGCGTTGCCGGTGGTCACTTGCCAGTCGAGCTGCACAGAGCCGCCGCCGGCGGGCGCTCCCGAGAACGAAACCGTCAACGGATTCGGCAGCGTGGTGCTGACCGCGCCGCTCTGGTTGTTGCCGGACGCGATCGAGATCACGTTCGGCGCCTGCACGATGGTTTCGTTGAACGTAACCTGTGTGGAGCCCGTGCACCCCGCTACGCAGGTGGCGGTCACGGTGACGTTGCCGGCGGTCGCGCCGAATTGCAGGTGCACGCTGGCGGTCGAGCCCGCACCGGTGCTGAGCATCTGCGAATACGTGGCGGAGCTGCTTTCCTGGATCGTCGCGTTGCCGGCGGTGACTTGCCAGTCCAGTTGCACCTGTGCGGCGCCGACCGGCGTGCCGGAAAACGACACCGTCAACGGACTCGCCAGCGCGGTATTCGTGTTGCCGCTCTGGTTGTTGCCCGAGGAGATCGACATCGTGTTCGTCGGCGGTGCGGCGACGGTAGCGTTGAATGTCTGCGTCTGCGACGTGTCGCAACCGTTCGAGCAGGTCGCGGTGACGGTGACCGGTCCCGGCGTCGCGCCGAGCACGAGGTGCACGCTGGATGTCTGTCCATTGCTGGTCTGCGTCGTGCCGTTCAGCGCGGTGTAGTTGGTCGTGCCGCTTTCCTGGAACGTCGCGCTGCCCGCGGTCACGCGCCACAGCAGCGTCGCGTTCGAAACGCCGGCGAACGTCACGGTCAACGGCGTCGGCAGCGTGGTGCCGGCCTGACCGCTCTGGCCGTCGCCACCGCTGGAAGCGATGCTGTTATGACCGTTGATGGTTTCGGTGAATTGGATGTCGATGCCGGTGTCGCAACCGCCGCAATGCGCGTTCACGGTAACCGGACCGGGCGTGGTGCCGAGCACCAGGTGCACGCTCTCCGTGTCGCCGCGCGCAACGGAGGTACTGGTGGGGAACGTGCTGAAGGCAGTAGTGCCGCTTTCCTGGAACGTCGCGTCGCCGGAGACGACGGTCCAGTCGAGCGTCACGGTCGCCGCGGCGGAGAAACGCACCGTCAGCGGATTGGCCAGCGTCGTGCTGACGACACCGGACTGATTGCTGCCGCTGTACAACACCATCTGCGCCTGCGCGACATGCAGCGGCGCAAAAAAGGCGAGCAGAATGAGCGCGAGTCTGAGCGCGCTGGAATTCATCAATGTGAATAGGCTGTCAACGGCGCTCTTCATCCCACTCTCCCCTAGGGCGGCCTATAATGAGAGTATAGCGGTTATTCCAGCACTGTCATTCAACGGGCGGATTTCCGAGGGGAGCAATATGTCGCACGCAATCCATCGCACGCGAGTGCGTTTGATACCGTTGCCGTTGTGCACCGTGATGCTGCTCGTCTGCGCGAGCGGCCTGCTCGCTCCTGGCGCACCCGCGTCGGCCACCGTGCAGACGCGCAATCCGGAAGACCTGCTGATCGTCGATTGCTTGCTGCCCGGTCAAGTGCGCAAGCTCGGGCGCTCGACCAACTACATGAGCGCGCGCCGACCGGTGCGCACGACGCAGGCGGATTGCGAAATCCGCGGCGGCGAATTCGTTTCGTCCGATCGCGCCAACTATCAGACCGCGTTGAAGGTGTGGCTCGGTCAGGCTGAGGCCGGTGACGCCGACGCGCAGAACTACGTCGGCGAGATCTATCTGAAAGGTCTCGGCACCGAACCCGACTACGCCAAGGCGGCGCAGTGGTTCGAGAAATCCGCCGCACAAGGCTCGCGTCGCGCGCGCATCAATCTCGGCTATATCTACGAACAGGGTTTGGGCGTGCCGCAGGACATGGCCCGCGCGCTGAACCTGTATCGGGAGGCGTCCGGCATCGACAACGACAAGCTCGTGTTCGCCTCAACCGTTACGGCCGAGGTGCAGCAGGCGAAGGCCGAGAGCGCATCGCTCAAGCAGCAGTTGACGAGCGAGCAGGAGAAGTCCGCGCAACTGAGCGCGGAAGTCGGCAAGCTCAAATCCCAATTGCAACAAAAGCAGCAAAATTATCAAAAGTCGCAAAGTGAACTGAACGACCTGCGCGGCAAGCTCGACGAGCAGCAGAAGAAGCTTGGCGCGGAAAACGATCCGCAGCTGGGCAAGCTCAAGGCCGATGCCGATGTGCGCGAGCGCGAGCTGACGGCGAAGCAGCAGCAGCTGCAGGCCGAGCAGGCGGCGAACGCGAAGAAGCTGGCCGATGCGGAAGGCGAGATCGCGAAGCTCAAGGCGCGCGAGCAGGAGTTGCAGGCGCGTGCCGCGGGCAGCAGCGAACAGGACATGGCCGCGTTGCGCGGTTCGGCGGTGCAGATGGACACCGCGCTGCGCGAGAGCCGCAAGCAGATGACGCTGCTGCGCGAGCAGCTGGCGCAGAACGAACAGCAGCGCCAGGAAGCCGAGGCGAAGTTCGACGCGGCGCGTTGCGCGCTGGTGATCGAACACGCGCAGAACGCCGATGCGAAGAAGCTGCTCAAGCTGATGGAGGCACAGCTGACGCAGAAGCGCCAGGAAATGAACAACGGACGCACGCAGATTGCGAGCTTGCAGGCGCAGCTGGAAGGCGACAAGGTCGCCAGCAATGCGGCGCCGGGCTTCTCCAGCGCGAGCGTCAACGGAAACCTGCGCGTGGAAATCCTGCAGCCGACGCTGGCGCTCACGCGCGGCGTCGACAAGCCTGCCGCTTCGGTGCCGCCACCGCAGGACGGCATGGATGTCGTTGGGCGCGTGTCGGCACCGGCGGGGCTGACATCGGTAAGCCTCAACGGGCAAATCGTGCAGGTCGATGCCGGTGGCGTGTTCAAGACGCACGTCGCGGTGACCGGCGAGCACACGGCCGTCACCGTGGCTGCACTCGACAAGAGCGGCGGCAAGGCCGTGCTCGATTTCGTGCTGGTGCCCGGCCCGGGCAAGGCCGCAGTCGCATCGCGCGGCGCAGCGCTGCAGGTCGATACGCTGCCGAGTGGCGTGAAACTCGGCAAGTACTACGCATTGATCGTCGGCAACGACACCTACTCCGCTTACCCCGCGCTCAAGAGTGCCGGCAGCGACGCGAAGGCGATCGCCGCCGTGCTCAAGTCGCGCTACGGCTACGATGCGCGCCTGCTCACCAACGCGAACCGCTTCGAGATCCTGTCCGCGCTCAACGACATGCGCGAGCAGCTCAAGAGCGAGGACAACCTGCTCGTGTACTACGCCGGGCACGGCGAAATCGATGCGTCGCGCCAGGGTTACTGGCTGCCGGTCGACGCGCAGCAGAGCACGCCGAGCAGCTGGATCTCGAATCGCGCGGTCAGCGACATCCTGACGACGATGGACGCCAAGCATGTTCTGGTGATCGCCGACTCGTGCTACTCCGGCACCATGACGCGCTCCTCGCTCGCGACGTTCGGCGGCGGTATGCCCGACAGCGCCTGGGGCGACTGGGTCAAGACCATGGTTGCCGGCAAGTCGCGCACGGCGCTCACCTCGGGCGGCGTGCAGCCGGTCGCCGATGCGGACGCGAACAGCGAGCATTCGGTATTCGCCAGCGCGCTGCTGACCGTGCTCAACAGCAACAACAATCTGCTCACCGGCCAGCATCTGTACCGCGAGATCGCCGCGGGCATGGCGCTGCGCAGCGCGAGCGCCGGCCTGCAGCAGGCGCCGGAATATGCTCCGATCCAGTTTGCCGGGCACGAAGCAGGCGAGTTCTTCCTGATGCCGACGAATGCGCGCGCCAGCGCTGCGCGCGAGTTGGCGGCGCCCGCCGCCGTGGTGCTGGCGGATCAGGATTTCTTGCGCGCGCGGCGCTTGCCGGTCTTGGCTGCACCCAGCGTCGCGATACGGCCGAAGAGCCGGCCGGTCGCGCCGAGCGTGTCCTTGACCGCGGCCACCGACCAGGCGTAAATCCGGCGCTCGTCCAATCCGGTGAATGCGCGCACCGCGTCGGGCATGCCGCGTAGCGGGGCGTCGCGCAGTTTCGCCACCGCCTGCGCGCGCTTGCCGATCGCGTAGGTCACTGCAGCATTCGTCGATGCCGACGTGATGATCGGCAGCACCGGCAGCGCGCGCGACACCAGCAGCCCGCCGACCCGGCCGAGCACCCGCTTGAGCATGGCGCGCAGGAACGCATCGCCGCCGATCGCCGCACCCGTGCCGAGCATCTGCACTTTGTCCACAAGTGTACTGCGCACGATGTCCGGCACGGACACCTCGTACAGCGCGAACGTCTCCTCGACCAGTTCGCGTTGCACTTGCGACAGGAACTTGGCATCGAGCAGTTCGCCGAACACAAGCCGCATCAGGCCGCCGAGGCCGGGCACGGATTCGGCCGCGGCCGTGAGCGCGCCGATGCTCGCCGCGCGTACGCACTTGCGCCGCAGCAGCGCGACGAACTCGGCGTCGCGCGTGCTGTGCCGGCGCGCCGGGACGTGTTTTGGCTTGACCGCGCTCTTGCGCTTCTGCATCGCCATGGCGGAATGCTAGCAGCTTGTGCGGCGCCTGCGGCGAGGTCCGCGTTTGCGCTATCCTGCATTCTTTGCCAGTCGTCACGATGTCCGCACCGAACCGCCACGACACGATCCGCGCCGTCGCCTTCACCGGTGCCGCGCTGCGCCTGCTCGACCAGCGCCGCCTGCCGTTCGAGGAAAGCTACATCGAATGCCGCGGCGCCCAGGACGTGGTCACGGCGATCCGCGATCTGGCCGTGCGCGGTGCGCCGGCGATCGGCATCGCCGCCGCGTGGGGCGTGGTGCTGGAAGCGCAGCGCTTGGCCGCGGCCGGTAGCGACGTGACCGCAACGGCGTTGCAGCCGGTGCTGAAGGACTTGAATGCCGCGCGTCCGACCGCGGTGAATCTGGCCTGGGCGTTGGCGCGCATGCGCGCCGTGCTGCTGCGCGCGCCGCACGATGCGCCGGCGGCGTTGCGCGCGGAAGCGCAGGCGATCCAGGACGAGGATCTGGCCGCGAACCGGCACATGGGCGAGCTCGGCGCAGCGCTGTTCGGCAACGACACGGGCGTGCTCACGCATTGCAACACCGGCTCGCTCGCCACCGCCGGCTTCGGCACCGCGCTCGGCGTGATCCGCGCCGGCTACGCGAATGGAAAAATTGCACAAGTATACGCGGGCGAGACGCGGCCCTGGCAGCAGGGCGCGCGCCTGACCATGTGGGAGCTGATGCGCGACGCGATCCCGGCCAAGCTCGTCGCCGACTCGGCCGCGGCGCACCTGATGAAGAGCGGCACGGTGCAATGGGTCGTGGTCGGCGCCGATCGCATCGCCGCGAACGGCGATACCGCGAACAAGATCGGCACGTATCAGCTCGCGATCAGCGCGCGCCATCACGGCGTCAAGTTCATGGTGGTGGCGCCGTCGTCGACGGTCGACATGGCTACGCCCGACGGCGAGCACATCGAGATCGAGCTGCGCCATCCGGGCGAGTTGTTCGGACTCGGTGGGCAGCGCACCGTGGTCGAAGGCGCGGATGCGTGGAACCCGGTGTTCGACGTCACGCCGGCGCACCTGATCGACGCGCTGGTGACCGAGTGCGGCGTGATCGAACGCCCGGACGCGGCGCGGATGCAGGCGGTGTTCGGCGCGGCGGAGCGCGCGCAGCCGTGAAACGCGCGCTGCGCCAACTCGCAATGTTCGGCGTCGGCGGCGCGGTCGGGTTCATCGTCGACGCCGGCATTCTGCAGCTGCTCGTGATCGGACTGGCCTGGGATCGCTACAGCGGGCGCCTGATCTCGTTCCTGTTCGCCGCCACGGCGACGTGGATATTCAACCGCCATTTCACCTTCCACGGGCCGCGCCGGCATTCGCTGTTCGGCGAATGGACGCGCTACGTGATCGCGATGAGCGGCGGTTTCGCCTGCAACTACGCCGCGTATTCGGCGCTTGTATACTTTTTCAACCTGGACGGACGCGACCTGATCGCGGCGGTTGCGGCCGGCTCGATCGCCGGCATGGGGGTCAATTTCGTCGGCTCGCGGTACTGGGTCTATCGGCACCACCGGCAGGCGCCCGCGGCAGGCCCGAAATAGGGCGCCAATCGGCCCTGCAAGCTGCGGAAAAGCATGGGGTTTTCGCCCCCTTTTGCCCGCGCCGATGTGGTAGAATTTGAGGGTTGCAAGAACCCACCCTGGATGCCCGCATCCTGCGGGCGTTTCCACATGTATACACCGGGAAAGCACCCTGATGGCTGAGTTGGCCAAAGAAGTCATTCGCGTCAATATCGAAGACGAAATGCGGCAGAGTTATCTCGATTACGCGATGAGCGTGATCGTCGGCCGCGCCCTGCCGGATGTGCGCGACGGCCTCAAGCCGGTGCACCGGCGCGTGCTGTTCGGCATGCACGAATCGAACAATGTCTGGAACCGCGCCTACGTCAAATGCGCGCGCATCGTCGGCGACGTGATGGGCAAATTCCATCCGCACGGCGATTCCTCGATCTACGACGCGCTGGTGCGCATGGCGCAGGATTTCTCGCTGCGCTATCCGCTGATCGACGGCCAGGGCAACTTCGGCTCGATCGACGGCGACAACCCGGCGGCGATGCGTTACACCGAGTGCCGCCTGGAGCGCCTGTCCTCGGACCTGCTCGCCGACATCGACAAGGACACGGTCGATTTCGTGCCGAACTACGACGAGAAGGAGTTCGAGCCGTCGGTGCTGCCGGCGCGCGTGCCGAACCTGCTCGTCAACGGCTCGGCCGGCATCGCGGTCGGCATGGCGACGAACGTGCCGCCGCACAACCTGCGCGAGGTGATCGATGCGACGCTCGCGCTGATCGACGATCCGGACATCGGCATGGATGCGTTGATGCAGCACATTCCCGGTCCGGACTTCCCGACCGCGGGCATCATCAACGGCGCCGCCGGCATCGTCGAGGCTTACAAGACCGGCCGCGGCCGCATCTTGGTCCGCGCCAAAGCCGATATCGAGACCGACGAGAACGGTCGCGAGACGATCATCGTCAGCGAACTGCCGTATCAGGTGATCAAGGCGCGCCTGATCGAGAAGATCGCGGAGCTGGTCAAGGAAAAACGCATCGAGGGCATCTCCGAACTGCGCGACGAGTCCGACAAGGACGGCATGCGCGTCGTGATCGAGGTGCGCAAGGACACGATGGGCGAGGTGCTGCTCAACAACCTGTATCAGCAGACGCAGATGCAGGTGACGTTCGGCATCAACTTCGTCGCGCTGGTCGACGGCCAGCCGAAGCTGCTCACGCTCAAGCAGATCCTCGAAGCGTTCGTGCGTCACCGCCGCGAAGTGGTCACGCGCCGCACCATCTTCGAACTGCGCAAGGCGCGCAATCGCGCGCATATCCTGGAAGGCCTCACCGTCGCGCTCGCCAACATCGACGAGATGATCGAGCTGATCAAGACCTCGCAGAGTCCGCAGATCGCGAAGGAGCGCATGCTGGCCAAGCGCTGGGAGCCGGGCCTGGTGCGTGCGCTGCTGTCGGCGGCGGGATCCACCGCGTCGCGGCCGGAAGACTTGCCGGCGGACGCGGGACTGGGCGAGGAAGGCTACCGCCTGTCCGAAGCGCAGGCCAAGGAAATCCTCGAGATGCGCCTGAACCGCCTGACCGGGTTGGAACAGGAAAAGCTCTCGGACGAATACAAGCAATTGCTGGCCAGCATCGTCGAGCTGATCGCGATCCTGGAGAATCCCGACAAGCTGCTCGACGTGATCCGCGGCGAGCTGGCCGAGTTGCGCGAGAACTTCGGCGACGAGCGCCGCACCGTGATCCAGCGCAGCCAGGAAGATCTCGACGTGCTCGACCTGATCGAGCCGGAAGACGTGGTCGTGACGCTGTCGCACGCCGGTTACGCGAAGCGCCAGCCGGTAACGACATACCGTGCGCAACGCCGCGGCGGCAAGGGCCGCAGCGCCACCGCGATCAAGGAAGAGGATTTCGTCGAGAAGCTGTGGGTGGTGAACACGCACGACACGCTGCTCGCGTTCACCAGCCTCGGCCGCGTGTATTGGCTCAAGGTATACAAGATTCCCGACGCCGGCCCGAATTCGCGCGGGCGCCCAATCGTGAACCTGCTGCAGCTGGAGGAAAACGAGAAGGTGCAGGCGGTGCTGCCGGTGCGCGACTACGACGAGAGTCATTTCGTCTTTTTCGCCACGCGCAACGGCACGGTGAAGAAGACGCCGTTGACCGAATTCGCATTCCAGCTGCAGCGCGGCAAGCTGGCGATCAGCCTCGACGAAGGCGATGCGCTGGTCGACGTGCAGCTGACCGACGGCACGCGCGACGTGATGCTGTTCGCATCGAACGGCCGTACCGTGCGTTTCGCGGAAGGCGAAGTACGCGCGATGGGGCGCACTGCCGGCGGCGTGCGCGGCATTCGCCTCGCGGCGGGTACGCAAGTGGTCTCGTTGCTGGTCGTCGATCACGCCTCGGAGCAGAGCGGCGACGAAGACGAGACAACCGAGACGCCCGATGCCGAAGCGTTCGGCGACGAAGCCGCGGCGCCGCACGAGTCCTATGTGTTGACCGCCACCGAGCGCGGCTACGGCAAGCGCACGCCGTTGTCGAAGTATCCGCGCAAGGGTCGCGGTATCCAGGGCGTGATCGGCATCCAGTGCTCGGAGCGCAACGGTGCGCTGGTCGGGGCGGTGCAGCTCGACGAAGCGCACGAGCTGATGCTGATCTCCAACCAAGGCACGCTGGTGCGCACGCGCGCCTCTGAGATTGCCCGTGTCGGCCGCAACACGCAGGGTGTCACGCTGATCCGCCTGCCGCCGGACGAAGCGCTGGTCGGGGTGGTACGCGTCGAATCGCTCGGCGCGGAAGGCGACGAAGAGGCCGCGGTCGCCGAAACGGTCGACGCTCCACCGCCGGCGTAAGCGTCACAACGATGTCTGCGTGGGGCGCGATTCATCGCGCCCGGCATTTTTGGGACGGCCCTGCGGGGCGCGATGAAATCGCGCCCCTACGGAACTTCACATTCTTGCAGCAGCATCGAGCTTCGCACTTCAATCGCCGGTGCGGCGCCAACGCCAGTCTGCGTTCATGCGCGCCCCCGGCCGGCAGCGGTTGTTCTGCAAACGCCGGGATCTTCCGCTACGCGGTGTCGCGCGTGGTCAGTTCAGCGCGGCGAGCATCGAATCCGCGTCGGACACCTTGAATTCGCCGGGCGCTTCGACGTTGAGCTTCTTGACCACGCCGTCCTCGGCGTACAGCGCGAAACGCTTGCCGCGCATGCCGAGGCCAAACGCGGTGCCGTCCATTTCCAGCCCGAGCGCCTTGGAAAACGTACCGTTGCCGTCGGCCAGCATCATCAGTTTCTCGGGCACCTTCTGGTCCTTGGCCCAGGCGTTCATTACGAACGCATCGTTCACGGCAAGGCACGCGACATCCACGCCGCGCTGGTTGAACTCGCCAAGTTTCTGCACGAATCCCGGCAGGTGCTTGGCCGAGCAAGTCGGCGTGAACGCGCCCGGCACGGAGAACAGCACGACTTTCTTGCCCTTGAAAATCTCATCGGTGTTGATCGCCTGTACGCCGTCCTTGATGTAGTTGAGCGTCGCGTTGGGAATCTTGTCTCCGACCTTGATGGTCATGCTGGCGTCCTCATGTTTGAAAGCGGCGCCGGGCGGCGCCGCGCCGCATGATAAGCCTAGAACAAGACATCTTGCACCCCTTGAAAGCCCCGCCGCCGGTCCCTACTTTTTTGCCACCACGGGCTTCCGTGCCCGACCAGATCGAGGAGCAAACATGGCACTTACCCGGTACTACCCCTGGGCGCGCGATAGCCGCGTGCAGGACGAAATGAAACAGGTTTTCGAGCGCTTCTTCGGCGAGGATGGCAGCGACCAGTCCAACGTCGTGACCAGCCAGTGGATGCCGCGCGTCGACATCAAGGAAGAAGCCAAGCGCTTCGTGATCCAGGCCGACATCCCCGGCGTCGATCCGAAGGACATCGAGATCAGCATGGACAAGGGCGTGCTGACGATCAAGGGTGAACGCAAGTCCGAGAGCAGCGAGCAAGACGGCAACGTGACGCGCGTCGAGCGCCTGCACGGCACGTTCCATCGCCGCTTCGCGCTGCCGGACAGCGCCGATGCCGACGGCATCACCGCGTCGGGCAAGCATGGCGTGCTCGAGATCGCCATTCCGAAGAAGCCCGAAACCACGCCGCGCCGGATCGAAATCAAGCACTGATCCGTTTTCAAGGCATGCGCCATAAGCCCGCGGTCGGCCGTGCCACCGCGGGCTTTGTTTTTGCGGCCGCCATACCCATATTAAACTTCCCGAAACGGGACGATCCTCCATGCAGTTCAAGGACTACTACGACATTCTCGGCGTGTCCGCCGATGCGACCGATGCGGCGATCAAGTCGGCGTATCGCAAGCTCGCGCGCAAGTTCCATCCGGACGTCAGCAAGGAGAGCGGGGCCGAGGAAAAATTCAAGTCGGTCAACGAAGCCTACGAGGCGCTGAAGGATCCGGCCAAGCGCCGCGCCTACGATCAGTTGCGCGCCAGCGGCTATCGGCCCGGCGACGATTTTCATCCGCCGCCGCATTTCGGCGACGGCGCGGATTTCAATTTTTCGGACATGCACGGCGAGGGCGGGTTCAGCGACTTCTTCGAATCGCTGTTCGGCCGCGGGCAGGGCGGGGCACGCCCGGGCCCGCGCCGCGGGCGCGATCTGCAGGCGCGCATCGAGATCCCGCTCGCCACCGCGTTCAGCGGCGGCCGCGAACGCATCGCGCTGCGCGATGGCAACGGCGCCGAGCGTACGCTCGAAGTGAAGATCCCCGCCGGCGTGCTGCCCGGACAGCAGATTCGTCTCGCCGGCCAAGGTTCGTCGGGCAGTCAGGGCGCCGCTGCCGGCGACCTGATGCTCGAAATCGCGATCCGTGAGGATCCGCGCTTCCGACTCGAGGGACGTGATGTGCACCTGACGTTGCCGATTGCGCCGTGGGAAGCCGCGCTCGGCGCGACGATCACGGTGCCGACGCTGGGTGGCGCCGTCGATCTGAAGATTCCGGCCGGTTCCGACAGCGGCAAGCGCATGCGCCTGCGCGGGCGCGGCATGCCGGGCGCCGCGCCGGGCGACCAGTTCGTGACGCTGGAAATCCATGCTCCGCACGCCGACACCGCTGCGCAGCGCGAACTGTACGAACGGATGCGCGACGCATTCGCTTTCGATCCGCGCGCGGGGATGTGACGGATTGATTCCGCGCGGCTTGCGCGCGCAGCGTTTAGCCGTGCAGCAGTTTCTGGATCGTCTCGACCAGTTCGCCTTCGTCGACCGGCTTCGTGACGTAGGCCTTCGCGCCCTGGCGCATGCCCCACACGCGATCGGTTTCCTGATCCTTGGTGGTGACGAGGATGATCGGGATGTGGCTGGTCTTGGCGTCCTTCGCGATCGTGCGCGTGGCTTGGAAGCCGTTGAGGTTCGGCATCACCACGTCCATCAGGATCAGGTCGGGAACCTCACGCTTGGCGACCTCCACGCCGGCGGCGCCGTCTTCGGCCGTGATCGTCTGATGCCCCATCTTTTCGACGATGCGTTTCAGGCCGACCAGCTGCGAAGGCGAATCGTCAACTATGAGAATGCGCGCCATAGATTTCCTGTTGATCCCAAAGTCCGCTCGTGCGGACGGTGCATTCTAAAGCGCGCGCGAGCGCAGGCCAACTGGTTGCGCACCCGGCTCCGAGCGCATTTGCGCGCACAAAAAAATTCCTCATGGATTCCACAGCATTGAACCGACAAGCTCATGCGGAATCGAGGCGTGGCATTCAATCCTGCAGTTTGACCACGGTGCGTCCGAACGAATCGCCGGCAAGCATCGTGTCGAATACGCCGGGCAACCCCTCGAGTCCGACCTCGCGCGTGGCGATGCGATCGAGCTGCGCGGGCTTCCAGTCCGAGCCCAGGTGCGCCCAGATCGCGTCGCGGATGTCGCGCGCCGTGCCCGCCGAAGCAATGCCGAGCAGGCTCACTCCGCGAATGATGAATGGCATCACCGTGGTCTGCAGTTCGGCGGCCGCGGCCAGGCCGCAGCTGGCGATGTTGCCGTACGGCTTGATCACGCGCGTCAGGCCGGACAGCATGTCGCCGCCGACGTTGTCGATCGCGCCGGCCCAATGCGCGTTTTCCAGCGGCCGCTGGCCCCAGTACAGATCCTTGCGCGCGATGCATTGCTTTGCACCGAGCGCGATCAGATCGTCGAAATGCTCGATCTTGCCGCTGATCGCATGCGCTTCGAAGCCGGCGCGCGTCAGGATGTCGAGCGCGAGCGAGCCGACGCCGCCGCTTGCGCCGGTCACCACGATCGGACCCATTTCCGGCACTTGTCCATTTTGCTGCATTCTATACAACGACAGCGCCGCGGTGAAACCGGCCGTGCCGAGCACCATCGATTCGCGCAAGGTCAACCCGGTCGGCAATGCGATCGTCCATCTCGATTCGAGCCGCGCATACTGTGCGTAGCCGCCATCGCGCGTTTCGGAAAGCCCGCAGCCGGTGCACAGTACCTCGTCGCCTTCCTTGAACGCCGGATCGGCCGATTCGACCACGTAGCCCGCGACGTCGATGCCGCCGTTGAGCACCGCCTCGCGCAGGATCTTGCCCTTGCCGGTGCCGGCCAGCGCATCCTTGTAGTTGACGCTGGAGTAAGCGACCTTGATGACGACTTCGCCAGGCGACAAATCGTCGACGCGCACCTGCTCGATGCCGGCCCGATAAGGCTTTTCGGTGGCGTGGATGCGGAAGGCAGGGAACGTTGCGGCTGCCGGGCTCATTGTCGATATCCCCAAGCGGCGAGTACTTCAGCGCACTCCTGGTCACGTGATCCGCGCAACGAGTTGAGTTGCGCGTCGTTGACGATTCCTATGTCGAGATCGCCGCTGGGCCCGAAGTAGACCTTCATTGTGCCTGAGTACGTGAACGAAAAGCCGACCGTTCCGCCGCCGCCCGAGTACTTGTGGTACAGACCCGCGTTTTCAGGTACCGGGCGCGTGAACACAATCACGTACTTGGCGTTGGAAGGCGCCGTTGCGGCAGCGAAAAATCCAGTCCTTTCGCGGTCCCAGCCCTGATCGAGGCAAACAGGCGCGGTCGCTTCGGAGATCAGTTGATGGTCGGTATCGAGGAAGGCTAGATGAGGCTGCATGATGTACGCGGACCCCACGCCGGGCAGGCTGCTCAGGATCGTCGCCGGTGCGTGCGGATCGCGTCGCTTGATGACGTAGCGTTCCTTGATCAGCAAGTGGCGCGACGGTAGCTCCGCTGGCAGTTCCAAGCCGACGAAATACACTTTGTCGGAACCAAATACGCCGACGTCGCTGCCGTCACCGACTTGCACGTGACTCATCACGGTTGGCCATTGGCCATGAATGGTGGCGTGCTGCAAATCCTTGCAACACGGATCCGTGGAGTTCAGCTTGGCAAGCGTCTCGTTAACCAATTCAATGCGCTGCGCATACTGCTTTTCTGGAGCTTCCACGCACCCAGTCAGCAGTACGGGCAGCAACGCGAGAATACGGCCTGCGATCCTCATGTCGTAACAGTCAGTTCGCTTTGTGAATCGCGCGCTTGTCCACCGCCAGCGCCGCCTCGTGCACCGCCTCGCTCAGCGTCGGGTGCGCGTGCACGATGCGCGCGAGATCCTCGGCGGAGCCGTGGAATTCCATCGCGACCACGGCCTCGGCGATCAGCTCGGATACCACCGGTCCGACCATGTGCACGCCGAGCAGACGATCGGTTTCGGCGTGCGCCAGCACCTTGACCTGGCCGGCGGTTTCGTTCATCGCCACGGCGCGGCCGATGGCGGCAAATGGGAAACTTCCACTTTTATACGGAATGCCGTCCTTCTTGAGCTCTTCCTCGGTCTTGCCCGCCCAGGCGATTTCCGGCTCGGTGTAGATGACCCACGGGATCGTGTCGTAGTTGACATGACCGGCCTTGCCGGCGATGAGTTCGGCGACGGCCACGCCTTCCTCGGATCCCTTGTGCGCGAGCATCGGGCCGCGCACGCAGTCGCCGACCGCCCACACGCCCTCGACGCCGGTCCAGCAATGTTCGTCGACGACGATGCGTCCGCGCTCATCGAGCTTCACGCCGGTGCCCTCGCCGAGCACGCCATTCGTCGCGGCGCGCCGACCGACGGCGACGAGCAGCTTGTCGACCGTGATCTTCTGTTCGCCCTTGGCGTCGGTGTAGGTGACTTCGACCGCGGCGTCCTTGATCTCGGCCTTGCTCACCTTCGCGCCGAGCTTGATGTCGAGGCCTTGCTTGGCGAATTCGCGCGCCGCTATCTTGGCCACGTCGCGATCGGCGACGCTGAGGAAATCCGGCAGCGCTTCGAGGATCGTCACTTCGGCGCCGAGGCGGCGCCACACGCTGCCGAGCTCCAGCCCGATCACGCCCGCGCCGATCACGCCGAGTTTCTTCGGCACCGCGTCGAAATCGAGCGCGCCGGCGTTGTCGACGATCAGCTTGTTGTCGAACTTCGCGAACGGCAGCTCGATCGAGACCGAACCCGGCGCGAGGATCACGTTGGTCGCGCTGATTTCGCTGAGCGCTCCGTCATGACCCTTGATCGACACCACGCGATTCGGCTTGAGCGTGGCGAATCCGGCATACGGCGTCACCTTGTTGCCCTTGAACAGCATCGTGATGCCGCCGGTAAACTGCTTGACGATCTTGTCCTTGCGGCCGACCATCGTTTTCACATCGATGCTCGGATTCGCGGCACTGATGCCGTGATCCTTGAAGCCGTGCGTGAGATTGTGGAACTGCTTCGACGAGTCCAGCATCGCCTTGGACGGGATGCAGCCGACATTGAGGCAGGTGCCGCCGAGCGCGGGTTTGCCTTCCTTGCCGATGAACGCGTCGACACAGGCGGTCTTCAGGCCGAGCTGCGCCGCGCGGATCGCCGCGACGTAGCCGGCCGGGCCGGCACCGATGACGATGACGTCGAAATTATCCATTGCCGAATCCTTTGAGCGGTACGTTTGCCCCATCACATGGGGGCACGGCGATTACATTCCCAGCAGCATCCGATGCGGATTTTCCAGCTGGTTCTTGATATCGACCAGGAACAGCACCGCGTCCTTGCCGTCGATGATGCGGTGGTCGTAGCTGATCGCCACGTACATCATCGGCGCGGCGACCACGGCACCGTTCTCCACGATGGCGCGTTCCTTGATCGTATGCATGCCGAGGATCGCGCTTTGCGGCGGATTGACGATCGGTGTGGAAAACAGCGAGCCGAACGTGCCGCCGTTGGTGATCGTGAACGTGCCGCCCTGCAGGTCCTCGAGCTTGAGGCCGCCTTCGCGCGCCTGTTTGGCGTAGCCCGCGATCGCCTTCTCGATGTCGGCGAAGCTCATGTTCTGCGCATCGCGCAGCACCGGCGTGACCAGGCCCTTGTCGGTGGACACCGCGACCGAAATGTCCTGATAGCCGTGATAGATGACGTCGTTGCCGTCGACCGAGGCGTTGACGATCGGATGGCGCTTGAGCGCCTCGCACGTGGCGCGAACGAAGAAGCTCATGAAGCCGAGCTTGATGCCGTTGGCCTTCTCGAACGACTCGCCGAGTTCCTTGCGCATCATGCTGACCTTGGCCAGGTTGATCTCGTTGAACGAGGTCAGCATCGCGATCGAATTCTTCGACTGCATCAGGCGCTCGGCGATCTTGGCGCGCATGCGCGTCATCGGCACGCGCTCTTCCGCACGCGGGCCGGATGGCATCGGCGCCGCCGTAGGCGCCGATGCCGGCGTCTTCGCGGCCGGGGCGGTCGCCTGGCCGCCGCTGCGCATGAAGTTGACCAGGTCTTCCTTGGTCACTTGGCCGCCGCGGCCGGTGCCGGCAACCTGCGCCGGGTCGATCTTGTTTTCGCTGGCCACGCGTTGCCCGGCGGGCGACAGTTCGCCGCCTTTCGCCGCCGGCGCCGCAGCTGGCGCAGCGGGGGCAGGCGCGGGCGCTGCCGCCTTGGCCGCGGGCGCGGCAGCGGCGGCCGCAGCGGGCGCCGGAGCCGGTGCCGCAGCTCCTTCCTCGATGATCGCAAGCAACTGCTGACTGGTCACGGTGGCGCCGGTCTGCTGCTTGATTTCCTTGAGCACGCCGTCGGCCGGCGCCGGGACTTCGAGCACGACTTTGTCCGTTTCCAGATCGACCAGGTTCTCGTCGCGCTTGACCGCATCGCCGGGCTTCTTGTGCCAGCTTGCGATGGTCGCGTCGGAAACGGATTCGGGCAGAACCGGAACTTTGACTTCGAGTGCCATGGTAGGTATTCCCTGGTGTATTTGTATAATTTTAGCGATCTACACTTATTCGGCGTGGTCCTGGCCGGGCGCGCCGGTCAGCGCCTGTTCGACCAACGCGGCCTGTTCGGCGATGTGCGATGGCAGATGGCCCGCCGCCGGCGCCGGCGAACGCACGCGCCCGGCATAGTGCAGCGAATGTTCGTCGCCGATCACGGCGAGCAGGTGATGCTGGATCTGGTACCAGGCGCCCTGGTTCATCGGTTCTTCCTGGCACCACACGACTTCCTTGGTCGCCGGATACTTCGCCAGCTGCTCGGCGATTTCCTTGCGCGGGAACGGATACAGCTGTTCGACCCGGATGATCGCGACATCGTTGACGCCGCGCTTGGCTGCGTCTTCGATGAGATCGTAATAGACCTTGCCGGAACAGAACACGACGCGACGCGTCTTCTGGCCGGGCTTGGCGGTCGTGTCGGGGACGACCAGCTGGAAACCGCCGTTAGCCAGTTCGTCCAGCGTCGACACGGCAAGCTTGTGCCGCAGCAAGGACTTCGGCGTGAGCACGATCAGCGGCTTGCGGCAATCGCGCAGCATCTGCCGGCGCAACATGTGGAACATCTGCGCCGGTGTGGTCGGCACGCACACCTGCATGTTCTGCAGCGCGCACAGCTGCAGGTAGCGTTCCAGACGCGCGGAAGAATGCTCCGGTCCCTGGCCTTCGTAGCCGTGCGGCAGGAACAACGCCAGATTGCACAGGCGGTCCCATTTCGCCTCGCCGGAGGAAATGAACTGGTCGATCACGACCTGTGCGCCGTTGGCGAAATCGCCGAACTGACCTTCCCAGATCACCAGCGTGTTCGGATCGGCGGTCGAGTAGCCGTACTCGAACGCCATCACGGCTTCTTCGGACAGCAGCGAATCGATCACCGCGACGCTCGCCTCCTTGCGCACCGTCGCCAGCGGCAGATACGTCGTGTCGCTGTTCTGGTCGTGCAGCACCGCGTGGCGGTGAAAGAACGTGCCGCGTCCGGAATCCTGGCCGACCATGCGCAGGTCGTAGCCGTCGTCGATCAGCGTCGCGTAGGCGAGGTTCTCGGCAAAGCCCCAGTCCATCGGCTGGCGGCCGCCGGCCATCTTGACGCGATCCTCGTAGATCTTCGCCACGCGCGGATGCAGCGTCAGGTTCGGCGGCAACATCAGGATCTTTTCGCTCAATGCGGCGAGCTTGTCCTTGGCCACGCCGGTTTTCGCCGCCTGATCCAGACGCGCGCCGATGTGCTTGCTCCAGTCGACCGCGAACGCGTCCTTGAATGCGCCGTCGATGTCGGCGATCGGTTGACCGGCCTCGAGCTTGTTGCGGTACGCATCCACCATCTGCTGCGCTTCGTCCGCGGCAATGACCTTGTCCTGTGCCAGGCGCTGCGCGTACAGCTCGCGCGTGGTCGGGCGCGCACGGATCACCTGATACATCAGCGGCTGCGTCGCCGCCGGCTCGTCGGCTTCGTTGTGGCCGTGGCGGCGGTAGCACACGAGGTCGATCACCACGTCGCGCTTGAACTTCTGCCGGAAATCGAACGCCAGACGCGCGCAGAACACGACCGCTTCCGGATCGTCGCCGTTGACGTGCAGCACCGGCGCGTTGACCATCTTCGCCACGTCGGTGCAGTACAGCGTCGAACGCGCGTCGTGCGGATCGGAGATGGTGAAGCCGATCTGATTGTTGACCACGACGTGGATCGAGCCGCCGACACTGAAGCCGCGCGCCTGCGACATGTTCAGCAGTTCCATGTTGACGCCCTGGCCGGCGAGCGCGGCGTCGCCATGGATCATTACCGGCAGCACCTGTTCGCGCGTGGCGTCGTGGCGTCGCGTCTGGCGTGCGCGCACCGAACCGGCGACCACCGGGTTGACGATTTCCAAATGCGACGGGTTGAACGCAAGTGCGAGATGCACCGTGTGTCCGGACGTCTTTACGTCCGCACTGAATCCCATGTGGTATTTCACGTCGCCGGAATGCGCCGGATCGTCGACGTGCTCGAACTTGCCCTCGAATTCGGCAAAGAGCTTTTGCGGCGCCTTGCCGAGCGTGTTGACCAGCACGTTGAGACGGCCGCGATGCGCCATGCCGATGACCATGTCGCGCACGCCGTCGGCGCCGCCGCGACGCACGAAGTCGTCGAGCAGCGGGATCAGGCTGTCGCCGCCTTCGAGCGAGAAACGCTTCTGGCCGACGTATTTCGTGTGCAGGTAGCGTTCCAGGCCTTCGGCCTGGGTCAGCAGTTCCAGCGTGTGCTTGCGCTCTTGCGCGCTCAGCCCGTAGCGGCCACCGGCCGCTTCCAGGCGCTCGTGCACCCAGCGCCGTTGCGTGACGTCACTGATGTGCATGAACTCTGCGCCGATGCTGCTGGCATAAGTGGACTTGAGCAGCGCGATCAGATCCTTGAGCTTGAGCTGCTTCGGGCCGGCCAGCGAGCCGGTCGAGAATTCGGTGTCCATGTCCGCGGCGCCGAGGCCGTGGAACGCGGGATCCAGGTCCGGCGCCGGCAGCTTCTGTGCCATGCCGAGCGGATCCAGATCCGCCGCGAGGTGACCGCGCGAGCGATAGGCGGTGACCAGTTTGAGCACGCCGGCCTGTTTCTGCGCCATCGCGTCGCTGACCGGCGCGGCGGCAGCGGTGCTCGCGCGCGCATGGCCGTTTAGCTTCTGTGCCTGCTCGATGCGTTGGATCGCATCCGAATGCGGCACATCGCCGGCTTCACGGCCGCGCAGCGTATCGAAGTATTTTCGCCAAGCCGGCGCGACGGAGTCCGCATCGCGCAGGTAGTTTTCGTACAGGTCTTCGATGAATCCGGCGTTGCTGCCGGAAAGTTGGGACGATGCCGCGAACTGCTCGAGTAGGTTGGCGCTCACTGGGGTACCGGGTGTCGACGAGGGCGTCCACGGACGCGGGACGCGCGAACCGGGAATTATACGCGCTTCGTGCTGCGGTGCGACAGTCAATTGCGCTGTTTCGGCGCGGGTTTTGGCCTGCTTGTGCCGGTTCGGAGCATCCCGCGCGAAGGACACGCGCACGAAACCAAGACCTGCTGCGCGCACTGCGCGCGTTTCTTCGCGTCTTCGCGCGAAGCCCATTTCAAGTACGTGGAAAAAACCGCTACAGGCTCAACTGCCGCAACTCCTCGCTCGGCTCGGAACGTTCCCAGACCTGGTCGAACAATTCCTGCAACTGCGCGTGCTTGCCCGGCGCGTAGTTGACTGCCTCGCCCTCGAAGCGGTTGCCCAGCGTGCGGAAGTAATAGCCGCGCACATCGTTGAGCACGAACGCGGAAGGGTACTGCAGATCTTCTTCCTGCTGCGGCGTGCGGAACGCAAACACGCTCGACAGGCGCTGCGCCAGCGCGATCAGTCGATGTCCGCGCTGCGACGGCACGCGCGGCTCCTGGACCAGGATCCGCACGCTGCCGCCGCGGCCCCCGATGCCCAGGCGCTTGAGTGCATCGAGCACCGCTTCGGTGTCGAACAGATTCGGATCGAGGTCGCGCGAATAGATGCACAGCTCGCGCTTCGCCGCGCCGATCAACTTGAGCGTTTCCTCCAGCGCCTGTTCGCGCGTTTCGACGTTGACCGTGAGCGTCTCCGGCCGCGGCCCCGGGCCGCGGCGCTCCGGCTGAGCCGCCGGCGCGAGTTCCAGGCGCATGTGGAAGTGCTTGATCCCGCATTCGTCGAATTCGTCGCCGTAGCGAGTGAAGCCGAATTTCTCGTAGAACGGCAGCGCCGACGACTGCGCGTGCATCTCCACCGCCGGATAGGCGAGCGCGCGCGCCGCGTCGAGCAGCGTGGTCAGCATCGAGGCGCCGACTTCGCGGCCGCGCCATTCCGCCAGCACGGCCATGCGCCCGATCATTGCCTGGTTGGACAAGCGCCCGGTGCCGATCGGACGACCCTGCGTGTCGCGCGCCAGCACATGCCGCGCGCTGGCGTCGAATTCGTCTTCCTCTTCCTCGGCCGGCACCCTTTGCTCGACCACGAATACCTGCTCGCGCACGACGCGGCAGGCGTCGCGATCGGCCGGATTGCTCCAGTCGGCCAGTTCGATGCTGAAGTCGGTCGGGATCATGACTGGGTCGGGCTGCAATGCGCTGCCGCTCATTATTGCCGCATCACGCCAAAGTTCAACTCGACCTCCCGCGCGCGCGCGAGCGCCGGGGCGGCAGCAGGTTCAAGTGTCCGGCGTTGACCAGTTGCAGTAACACGGCCATGTCCGCGGCGCTGGCCGCGCGCTTGAGCCGTGCACCGCGCAGTTCGCGCGAATCCGCCAGTGCACGCGCCAACCCGAGGCTGCAACGGAAGCGCTCGCCGGCGACGAACAGATCGGCCTGTCGGCCATGGCGCATCCACGCCACGCGACTCCACGGATTGCGCAGCAGGCGCGCGCGCGGCAGGCGGCGCGCCAATTCGGCGGCGAGCATAGGCTTGTGCATCGCGGCGGCCGTGTTGGCGGCGCGGTAGCGCGTGATGAAACGGCCGAACCACTCGCGCAATGTGGCGTCGTCGACCGCGGGGCCCTGCGGCAGTGCCGCGCGCACGCGCGCCAGCGCCGCGGCGTCGATCTCGCCGGGATCGCGCGCCGGTACGAGCTCCGCGTCGCGATAGCGTTGTTCCTCGCGCAGCGGTTCGGCCAGGAATTCGGCCAGGTCGAACAGCAGCTCGGCGCGTGACGGCGCGCGCATGCCGACCGAGAACGTCATGCATTCGCCGCGCGCAGTGCCTTCGTGCGGTACGCCCGGCGGCAGGTACAAGGTATCGCCCGCATCGAGCAGCCAATCATGCGTCGGCTCGAACGTGCGCAGCAGGCGCAGTTCGGCGTCGTCGCGGAATTGCTTCGGCGCGTGCGGGTCCGTGCTGATGCGCCAGCGCCGCCGGCCGCGGCCTTGCACCAGAAACACGTCGTAGTTGTCGACATGCGCACCGACGCCGCCGCCGTCGGTGGCATAGCTGAGCATGATGTCGTCGATGCGCCAGCTCGGTACGAACCGGAACGCATCGAGCAGCGCGGCGACATCCATGTCCCACTTGTCGACATCCTGCACGAGCAGGGTCCAGTGCGTCGGCGGTAGGCGCGCGAACGCGCGCTCGGCGAACGGACCGTTGCGCAGCGTGTAGCGGTCGCGCTTCGGATCGTGCAGCACGATGCGCGACAGTGCCGCTTCCTCGCATGCGAGTCCGGCCAAGTCCTGCGGCGTTATCGCTTTGTGGAAATGTGGAAACGCAGCGCGGATCAGCAACGGGCGCTTCTGCCAGTAGTCGCGCAGGAATTGCGCCACGGGCATGCCGAGCGGATGCGCGCGCGTGGCGACGACCTCGATTGCCGGGTCGCGTCGCAGCGTGCGGGATTTCATGCGGCGATGCGCCGGCGCACGTGCGGTTCGTTCTTCAGCTTCATGCCGACCTTGACGATCGCGTCGATCGCCGGCAGCAGTTCCAGCCCCAGTTCGGTCAGTTCGTATTCCGCCGACGGCGGCGAGGTGTCCAGCAGGCGGCGCGTGATCATGCCGCGCGTCTCCAGTTCGCGCAGCCGCGCCGACAGCACGCGCGCGGAAATGCGCGGGATGTCGTGGCGCAGCTCGCCGAAGCGGCGCGGCCCGGCGCGCAGGTACCAGATCACGTTCGGCGCCCAGGCACCGCGCAGCAGCGCCATGCATTCGGTCAGTGGACACCCCGGCGGCGCGCTGGCGACCCGGCTTTTGCGCAGTGGCAGACCCATCGAAACTCCCCGGTAATTCCGCGGTCATCGAGTAACCGGCGGGTTACCGCATTTTATGCCAAACGTCGGCTAGATGGTATCCATCGGTTACTTGATAGGATTAGGATACCCCGGCGCGCTGCAACTGCAGTGCCTCACCCACGGCAGAAGGAACCTACGTATGAAACTTTACTACTCACCCGGCGCGTGCTCGCTTTCGCCGCACATCGTCGCGAATGAACTCGGCATCGCGCTGAAACTGGAAAAGGTCGACACCAAGGCCAAGCGCACCGAGACCGGCCGCGACTACTGGCAGATCAATCCGAAAGGCTATGTGCCGGCGCTCGAACTCGACAACGGCGAACTGCTGACCGAAGGTCCTGCGATCGTGCAGTACCTGGCTGACCAGAGGCCCGACGCAAAGCTCGCGCCGGCGAACGGTACGTTCGAGCGCGCGCGCCTGCAGGAAATGCTCGGCTACATCAACTCGGAAATCCACAAGAGCTACAGCCCGTTGTTCAAGGACGATACGCCGGAGCAGACGCGCACCGAGCGCAAGGCGTATCTGCAGCGCCGCTACGAATTGCTCGAGAAAATCCTCGGCAAGCAGCAATGGCTGCTCGGCGATCGCTTCAGCGCGGCCGATGCGTACCTGTACGTGGTCACGCGCTGGGCCGAACACGTGAAACTCGACTTGAGCGCGTTTCCGCAGGTGCGCGCTTTCCAGGAGCGCGTCACGGCGCGCCCGGCAGTGCAGGCGGCGCTGTCGTCGGAAGGGCTTCTGAAGGCCAAAGCGGCAGCTTGAAACAGGGACGCCGGGCCGCGCAACTCGGCCCGGCGCTTTTGCGCAGCGGTACCAACACGCGCGATTGACCGCATTCGTCGTCATTCCCGCGAAAGCGGGAATCCATTTTGATCTTGTTGTCTAGCTTGAAAAAGCAAGATGGATTCCCGCTTTCGCGGGAATGACGTCCACTTTTGATGAACGTCTTGCGTTACACGTCCCGCGCCAGCTGCTGCGCCAATCCCGTGTACGCGGCCGGCGTCAACGCGAGCAGACGCTGCTTGTCCTCGGCAGGCAACGCAAGCGTTTCGACAAATCCGCGCATCGATTCGCGCGTGATGCCCTGGCCGCGCGTGAGCGCCTTGAGTTGCTCGTACGGTTCCGGCAGTCCGTGCCGGCGCATGACCGTCTGCACAGCTTCGGCGAGCACTTCCCAGCTCGCATCGAGATCGGCGTCGAGGCGTTCCGGATTGACCTTGAGCTTGCCCAGGCCCTTGAGCAGAGAGTCCAGCGCGATCTGCGTGTGGCCGAATGCGGTACCGAGCGCGCGCAACACGGTCGAATCGGTCAGGTCGCGCTGCCAGCGCGACACCGGCAGCTTCTCGGCGAAATGTACCAGCAGCGCATTGGCCACGCCGAAGTTGCCTTCGGCATTTTCGAAATCGATCGGATTGACCTTGTGCGGCATCGTCGACGAGCCGACTTCGCCGGCCTTGAGCGCCTGGCGGAAATAGCCGAGCGAAATGTAGCCCCAGACATCGCGGCACAGGTCGATCAGCACCACGTTGGCACGGCGCATCGCGTCGCACAGTTCGGCGATGCAATCGTGTGGTTCGATCTGGGTCGTGTACGCATTCCAGCTCAAGCCGAGCGCTTCGACGAAGCGGCGCGACAACGCCGGCCAGTCGACTTCCGGATACGCCACCGCATGCGCATTGTAGTTGCCGACCGCGCCGTTGATCTTGCCGCACAGTTCGACCGCGGTAATCTGCTTGCGCTGCCGTTCCAGGCGCGCCACCACGTTCGCGAATTCCTTGCCGAGCGTGGTGGGCGAGGCGGTCTGGCCGTGCGTGCGCGACAGCATCGCTTGCGCGGCCTGAGCGTGCGCGATCTGGCGCAGCGCGCCGATCAGCTTGTCCAGCATCGGCAGCAGCACGTCGGCGCGCGCGTCGCGCAGCATCAGCGCATAGGCCAGGTTGTTGATGTCTTCGCTGGTGCAGGCGAAGTGCACGAACTCCTTGGCCTTGCCCAGCTCGGCATGGTCGCCGATCTTTTCCTTGATGAAGTACTCGATCGCCTTGACGTCGTGGTTCGTGGTCGCCTCGATCGCCTTGATGCGCTCGCCGTCCTGCAACGAAAATTCCTCTGCCAGCGTCGTAAGAAGCAGCCGCGTGCCGCCGGAAATTGTGCTGACTTCCGCGATGGCTCTCTCCTCCGCCAACGCCAGTAGCCATTGCACCTCGACGTGCACGCGGCGCTTCATCAGGCCGAATTCGCTGAAGATCGGCCGCAACGCCGCGGCTTTCGCGGCGTAACGGCCGTCCAGTGGCGACAGGGCGGTCAGCGTCGAATGCGTCATTGCAGGCGTAGGCGTGGCGTGCGGAAGGCGAATGATACACCGGGCCGCTATAATGCCCGGTCTGGGGGAACTGCCTTCCCGCCGCACGCCAACTTCCGGAGAGTCCTGCAATGAGCGATTACCGCACCGAGCGCGACAGCATGGGTGAGCTGAAAGTGCCGGCCGACGCGCTGTACGGCGCGCAGACGCAACGCGCGGTGGACAATTTTCCGATCTCCGGCATGCCGATGCCGCGCCAGTTCATCCGTGCGCTCGGGTTGATCAAGTCGGCTGCGGCGCAGGCGAATGCCGACCTCGGCCATCTGGACAAGGCCAAGGCGACGGCGATCCGCCAGCAGGCCGAGCGCGTCGCGGGCGGCGAGTTCGACCGGCATTTCCCGATCGACGTCTTCCAGACCGGTTCCGGCACGTCGTCGAACATGAATGCGAACGAGGTGATCGCGCACCTGTGCACGGCGGCGGGCACGAAGGTGCATCCGAACGACGACGTCAACAACGGCCAGTCGTCGAACGACGTGATCCCGACCGCGATCCAGCTCAGCGCGGCGCTCGGCGTGTCCGAGCAGCTGTTGCCGGCGCTGGCGCATCTGAAATCCACGCTCGATGCGCGCGCGAAGGAACTCGACAGCATCGCCAAGACCGGCCGCACGCATTTGATGGACGCGATGCCGGTGACGTTCGGTCAGGAACTGGGTGGCTGGGCCGCGCAGATCCGCTCCAACGTCGAGCGCCTGAACGACGCGCTCAAGCGCACGCGGCGCCTGCCGCAGGGCGGCACGGCGGTCGGTACCGGCGTCAACGCCGATGCGCAGCTCGGTCCGCGCATCTGCGCCGAGTTGAGCCGCATGACGGGCGTGAAATTCGAATCGGCCGACAACTTCTTCGAAGGCATGTCGTCGCAGGATGCGGCGGTGGAACTGTCGGGGCAGTTGAAGACGCTGGCCTGTTCGCTGCTCAAGATCGCGAACGACCTGCGCTGGATGAACTCCGGTCCGCTCGCCGGACTGTGCGAGATCGAACTGCCTGCACTACAGCCGGGCTCGTCGATCATGCCGGGCAAGGTCAATCCGGTGATTCCCGAGGCGATGGCGATGGTGTGCGCGCAGGTGATCGGCAACGACACCACGATCACGATCGCCGGACAGTCCGGTAATTTCCAGCTCAACGTGATGCTGCCGGTAGTGGCGCTGAACCTGCTGCAGTCGATCGAGATCCTGGCCAACGCGTCGCGCCTGCTCGCCGACAAAGCGATCGCCGGCTTCAGGGTGCGCCAGGACAAGATCCGTGAGGCGCTCGACAAGAATCCGATCCTGGTCACGGCGCTCAACGCGGTGATCGGCTACGACAAGGGTGCGGCCACGGCCAAGCAGGCGTACAAGGAAGGCCGGCCGATCCTGGACGTGGCGCTGGAAACCACCGGCCTGCCGAAGGCGAAACTGCAGGAACTGCTGGATCCGATGGCGCTGACCAAGGGCGGTGTGCACGGCGGAAGCGCCGGTGGGTGAGGTCGAGCGCTTGCGACATGCGATGAGACGCATGTCGCGCGAGGCCGAACGTCGCGAGCCGGAGCGAGCGGCCGGGTTGCTTGGCGGGCGCTGGATGCGCGAGCCTAGCAACAGTCAGCGAGCGGTTGAGTATCCAGCTGCTCCGGTCCAGCTGGCAGCGAGGGAAATATGTGACGCAGCGCGCGAGCGCGCGTTAAGTATCGTAAAGCGAGGCGCGTCCATGCCGAAAGGCACATGCGCGTCAGCGCCGGTTCAACAGACTGGCGCATTCTTTGTTCGGGCATTCTGGCTGAGATAGTTACAGGGGTAGTGCGGAGATGAAAATGTACAAACGTATACTTTTGGCGAGCGCATTGTTGTCGACTGCGGCGCTGGCGCAGCAGGTCGATATCAGCGGCAAGGATTTCCTGTCCGGAGCCGGCGACGCGAAGCTGGCGGATATCGCGCGGCAGGCCGCGGCAGCTGGCAAGAAGGTGGTCGTCACGGCGCCGAAATACTGGCAGGACAAGGTGGCGGCGAAACTGCATGCCGGCGCGGCTAACGTCAACGTGACGATGAGCGAAGGCTTCTTCGAGAGCGTTGCGGTAAAGATCGACGAAGGCAAGGCGGCCGCGCCGAAGCCGGCGGCGGAAGCGCCGGCGCCGGCAGCAGCGGACACAGCCAAGGCCGACGCAGCCAAGGCCGATGCCGCCAAGGCGGATGCGGCCAAGGCGGCGGCCGCGAAGGCGGATGCCGCAAAGGCCGAAGCGGCCAAGGCAGAGGCGGCCAAGGCCGAGGCAGCCAGGGCGGAAGCCGCGCGCATCGAGGCACAAAAGGCCGAGGCGGCAAGGGCCGAAGCCGCACGCGTCGAAGCGGCCAAGGCCGAAGCCGCGCGTGCCGAAGCAGCCAAGGCGGAAGCTGCGCGTGCCGAAGCGGCGAAAGCCGAAGCCGCCAAGGCGGCGGCAGCGAAAGCTGCGGCCGACAAGGTCGCTGCGGTCAAGCAGCGCATGGAGAAGAACCTCAACGACGGCAAGCCGGCAGACGGCACGATCAAGCCGAACGACCTGCAGAAGGACGACCTGATCGTGGTCGACGGCGACATTCGCGCCGTGGCGCGCCGCGCCGGCGTGCACACGCAGCTGTATTGGCTCGACGGCGAGTTGAACCTGGACCGTGCCGAGCTGGTGCCGATGGGCGATGGCCGCTACAAGATCAACGAGCCGCTGAAGGCGACCGTGGTCTTGCGCGGCACGCATGAAACGGCACAACACGTCGTGGTCACGGTGCCGGCGGCCGATTCGGCCGAGCGCAAGTCGATGCAGCAGCAGTACGCCGAAGGCAAGGAAATCACCGGCAGCCTGCATCCGAGCGATCTTCGCACCGGCGATATCGTCTACGCCGGCAAGGGTAGCGCGATCGTGGCGCGCCGCGCCGGCATCGAGCTGGTGCGTTACTGGCTCGACGGCGATTTCAATGTCGGCCAGACCGGCGTGCAGAAGCAGGGCGCGAACACGTATCGCGTGCTGGCAGACACGATCAAGTAAACGCTACACGTACGCAAAAAAACGGCCACCGCAAGGTGGCCGTTTGCTTTGGGGCAAGCGAAAACGTCAGGCGTACGATTCGGTGCGCTGGCGACGGAAGTAGATTGCTCCGGCGATCATTGCAGCGCCGAGTGCCGCGCCGATCCAAAGATTCGGCGAAGCGAGCAGATGACCGAATGCATCGAAGGACAGCAGATTGGCCATCGCCGCAGGATCGTCGTGGGCAAACGCTTTCAGATCATTCGAGTCGAGCCATGTCCAACTGCCCGGAATGAAGCTCGTCAGGACGCGCAGTACCACGTTCCACCAGAACCAGCCACTGGTCAGCGACAGTTCCTGGGTCAGCTTGAACATCGAGACGAGCATGCCGGCAGTGACCGGGACAAGCAGCGCCCACAGGAACGGCTTGGAGCGCACGAAGCTCGACACCAGCAGCAGCCAGCCCAGCGAAGGCAAAGCCCACAGTGCATTCAGCGGGATCATTGCGACCAGCTTGATCCATAGTGCGATGAGGTACGAAGGCGCCCAGAGTGGCAGCGGATTGATGCCGTGCAGCGCGCTCCAAAGGGTCATCAGAATGAGGAAGCCCAGCTGCATCGCGATCACGCCTAAAACGGCCAGCGTGGGCGCGACGAACATCGCCGTGACAACTTTAGCCAGTACGGTTTGCGTGTCGGAGATCGGCAGCGACTTCCAGAACAGCACGCTGCGATCGGCGCGATCGTTGTACAGCGCACCGGTTCCGTAGGAAAACAGTACGAAGAACAAACCGACGCTGATCGGGAAACACAGGCCGATCAGGCCGACGCTCAGGCCGTTGCGGAATTTCTCCAGCTGCTCGGCGCTCATGTTGTTGACGAGCTGGTCGAGGTGCACCCCGCTGACATTGATGCCGTGGCGCTGCGCCGTTGCCTCGGCGATCAGCAGCGCGATCGTCACCAGCGCCAGCATCACGCCGGCGATGATGATCGGAGTGCGCAGGAACGCGCCGCGGTATTCCCAGAATTCGCGTTTGATCAGCCACGCGAACTTGTTCGCCGGCGAGAACGCCGGATTGTTGCCGATGCTGCCAGCGTTCATGCGTACGTTCCTTTCATGGTCGCGACGAACAGATCCGCGACGCTTGGTTTGTGCAGTTCACCCAGTTCGGCCAGACGCGCGCGATCGACGCCGTCGAACAGGAAAATCGATTTGCCGAAGATTTGACGCTCGTAGATCGGCTTGAGCGTGCGCGCCGACTCGGCCTTGTCGGGATTGACCATGACTTCGGCAAAACGCTCGCCGACGTCGTCCATCGTCGCATTCAGGATGATCTTGCCGTCGCGGATGAACAGCAGATCGGTGAGGATGTGTTCGACTTCCTCGATCTGATGGGTCGTTACGAGAATGGTCTTCTCGTCGTCGAAATAGTCGCCGATCAGGCTCTGGTAGAACTCCTTGCGATACAGGATATCCAGGCCCAGCGTCGGCTCGTCGAGCACCAGCAGCTTCGCGTCGATCGCCATCACCAGCGCCAGATGCAGCTGCACGATCATGCCCTTGGACAGTTCGCGCACGCGCTGCGTCGGCTGAATCTTGGTGCGCGCAAGGAACGCCAGGCACTTTTCGCGCGAGAAGCGCGGGTGCACGCCGCCGACGAATTCCACCGCTTCGCTCACCCGCATCCAGCGCGGCAGCACCGCGACGTCGGCGATGAAGCACACGTGCTGCATCAGTTCGGTGCGCTGCGTGCGCGGATTCAGGCCGAGCACGGACAATTCGCCGTCGAATTCGGCCAGGCCGAGGATCGCCTTGAGCGCGGTCGTCTTGCCGGCGCCGTTCGGGCCGACCAGGCCGACGATGCGGCCGGCCTCGATATCGAGGTTGACGTTGTCGAGGGCCACGTTCGCGCCATAGCGCTTGCTCAGGCCGCGGGCTTGCACAACGGCGCTCATTGTTTTGTCCCCGCGGTCGATTCGCTGTTTTGCAACAGCGTCTGCAGGTCGAGGTTCATGCGCTTCAAACGCGCAAACAGCTGCGGCCATTCCTCGCGCAGGAAACGCTCGCGCTCCGAGTGCAGCAATGCGTCGCGCGCCCCATCGGTAACATACATGCCAAGTCCTCTCCGTTTTTCGACCAGTTGTTCGTCCACCAGCTCCTGATATGCCTTCGACACGGTGATCGGATTGAGCTGAAAATCCGCCGCGACCTGACGCACCGATGGCAGTGCGTCGCCTTGCTTGAGTACGCCGTCCAGAATCATCGCCACGACATGGTCGCGCAACTGGCGATAGATCGGCGCGTTGTCGTTCCAGGTAATGCTCATGCTTTCCTTCCTTATTCCTTGCTCACGCGCGGCAGCGCCTTGCCGAACGAGTAATAGGGCATGTCGAGGTGCAGACCCGGCAGCGCGGCGTGGCTGCCGAACTTCTGCGTCGAAGCGGCTTCGATGAAGGCAGCTGCCGCGGCGTCGTCTTCGCTTTCCAGCGCGGCCGCGATGTCGGCAGCGGTCGGACGCACATTGATCGTGGGCAGCACCACCGGAGCGGGCTGGCCGAGCGGCGCGCGTGCCGCGGTCGACGCCAGGTAGGGCTGGGTATAGGCGCGATGCACGATCGCGACGCTCAGGCCCAGCGACAGGGCGACGATCAGTATTCCGCGGACCATTACGGCGTGCATCATGTTGGTGGTACTCATTGCAGTCTCCAGTTCGGTGAGCTGTCGTGCTAGTGTTGTATCTAAGTATAACACCAGATCGGCAACTGTCAAGCTGCAGGCAAGAAAAATTTGCGCAGCCCTCTGGAAGGCTTTTGAGACCCTGCAGGACCAGCAAGAAAAAGCCAGCTGAATCAGCTGGCTGGCGCCACTTTAGAGATTATCTCTAGCCGCGTGGACGAATCAGTCCAAGCGCTTCGAGCTTCAGCACGATGCGCTGTACCGCCTCATCCGGGCTGATATCACTGGTGTCCAGGCGCAGTTCCGCCTGCTCCGGCACCTCGTACGGGTCGCTTACGCCAGTGAACTCCTTCAACTTGCCGGCGCGGGCGAGCGCGTACAGACCCTTGCGGTCGCGCGTCTCGCACACGTCGATCGGCGTGGACACGTGCACTTCGACGAACAGGCCGTGCGCCTCGACCATCTCGCGCACTTCGGCGCGCGCCTTCGCATACGGTGCGATCGGCGCGCAGATCGCGATGCCGCCGTTCTTCGTGATCTCGCTGGCGACGAAGCCGATACGCTGCACGTTGAGGTTGCGGTGTTCCTTGGAGAAACCCAGTTCGCTCGACAGGTGCTTGCGCACCACGTCGCCATCCAGCAGCGTGACCGGACGCGTGCCGAGTTCGAGCAGGCGCACCAGCAAGGCGTTGGCGACGGTCGACTTGCCGGCGCCGGACAGGCCGGTGAAGAACACCGTGAAACCCTGCTTGTGCCGCGGTGGATGCGTGCGGCGCAGTTCCTCGATCACTTCCGGGTAGGTGAACCACTCCGGGATGTCGAGTCCTTCGTGCAGGCGGCGGCGCAGTTCGGTGCCGGAAATGTTCAGTACGTTTTCGCCGGGCTGCACTTCGTTCGCGGGTGCGTACTGCGCGCGCTCCTGCACGTACACCATTTCCTGGAACGGCACCATCGCAATGCCGAGTTCGTCGTGGTGTTTGCGCACGAGTTCTTGCGCGTCGTAGGGACCGTAGAAGGGTTTGCCGCTCGAATCGTTGCCGGGCCCGGCGTGGTCGCGGCCGACGATGAAGTGCGTGCAGCCGTGATTCTTGCGGATGATCGCGTGCCACAGCGCTTCGCGCGGACCGCCCATGCGCATCGCCAGCGGCAGCAGGCTCAGCATCGTGGTCTGTTCGGGATAATGTGCAGTGAGTTTCTCGTAGCAACGCACGCGCGTGTAGTGATCGATGTCGCCGGGTTTCGTCATGCCGACGCTGGGATGGATCAGCAGGTTCGCTTCGGCAATCTGCGCGGCGCGGAATGTCAGCTCCAAGTGCGCGCGGTGCATCGGGTTGCGCGTCTGGAACGCGACGATGCGGCGCCAGCCGAGGCGCTCGAACTGCTCGCGCAAATCGTGCGGACTCAGACGCAGATGGCGAAAGTCGTAGTGTCGCGGCGCCTCGAGGCCGAACACGCGGCCGCCGAGATAGACCGGGTTGGCACGATGCAGCAGGTAGTTAACGCCGGCGTGCAGCTTGTCGGCGCTGCCGAACACGCTGCGCGCTTCTGCGTCGCGATCCGCTTCCCAACTGTCGGCGATCTCGAGGATCGCGAGGTTCACGCCCTCCTGGTCGCGCAGCGCGATGCGCTTGGCGCCGCCGAGCTTGTCGGCGAACTCGCGCGTCACGTCGAGCGTGATGGGCATCGGCCAAAGCACGCCGGAGGCGAGCCGCATGTCGCGGCAGACCGGCTCGTAGTCGGCGCGCGTCATGAACCCTTCGAGCGGCGAGAACGCGCCACTGACCAGCATTTCCAGATCACAGACCTGGCGCGCGGTCAGATCCCACGCCGGCAGTTGCGCTGCTTCGCGCTTGAGCGTGTCGCGCTGCGCGGCGCCCACTTGCAGGTTGACGAGACGGCCGCCGTGCGGTGCGATCAGTTGCGACATGTGTACTTTTCCCAGAGTATACGAAGGCGAAACGCCGATTATAGCGGCGCGCCGCGGCAAAGACGAAGGTTGCTCAGTGTGCGCGACCGCTACGTCACGGCATATGCACATGCCGCCGGATCACACGATCAGTCCGCAGCGGCCGCTTCCAGCGCCGATTGCGCGTCGAGCCATTCCTGTTCGAGCTGCGTCAATTGAGCGGATAGGTCCGCGCTTTGCCGGCGCAGTTCGGTGACGCGCGCGGTCTCGGACGCGGCGTACAGGGCCGGATCGGCGAGCGCACGTTCCGTCTCATGCTGCCGCGCCTGGACTTGCGCCATGCGCTGCTCGATCTGCTGCACGCGGTCGCGCAGCGGCGCGATGCGCGCGCGCTGTCCGGCGCGCTCCTTGCGGTTCTCGCGCCGCTTGCCCGGTTCCTTCGCGGCGCCGGTCGCATCGTTGCCGGCAGCGAGACGCTGCACGTAGCGTGCGTAGTCGTCCAGGTCGCCGTCGTAGTCGGCGATGCGTCCGCCGCCGACGTGCAGCAGCGTGTTGCAGCACGCGCGGATCAGCGCGCGGTCGTGCGCGACCAGCACGAGTGCGCCGGTGAAATCGTTCAACGCCTCGGTCAGCGCCTCGCGCGTGTCGAGGTCCAAATGGTTGGTCGGTTCATCCAGCAGCAGCAGGTTGGGGCGTTGGTAGATCGTCAGTGCGAGACACAGGCGCGCCTTCTCGCCGCCGGAGAACGGTTCGACCACGTCGAGCGCGCGCGTGCCGGAAAAACCGAAGCCACCGAGGAAGTCGCGCGCGGCCTTCTCGCCGAGGCTGCCGTCGAGTTCCTTCAGGTGCTCGACCGGCGTCGCGCGCATGTCCAGCTGCTCGAGCTGATGCTGCGCGAAATAGCCGATGCGCAAGTCCTTCGCCGGAATGCGCTCGCCGGCGAGTGGCGCGGCGACACCCGCGAGCAACTTGATGAACGTGGATTTGCCCGCGCCGTTGGCGCCGAGCAGCGCGATGCGATCGCCCGGCGACAGGCTCATCTTGACCTGACTGAGCACCGTGCGCGTGCCGTAGCCAGCGTCGACTTCGTTCAGGCGCAACAGCGGCACCGGCAGCGCGGGCGGTTCGCGGAACTCGAACTGGATCGTCGAAGCCGCGCGGATCGGCGCGATGTCGACCATGCGCTCGAGCGCCTTGATGCGGCTTTGCGCCTGGCGTGCCTTGGTCGCCTGGGCACGGAAACGGTCGACGAAGCGCTGCAGATGCGCGCGTTCGCGCTGCTGCTTCTCGAACATCGATTGCTGCTGGCTCAAGCGTTCGGCGCGTTTGCGCTCGAAGCCGCTCAGATTGCCGGAAAACAATTCGGCCGTCTGGTCGGCGATGCTGATCACGTGCGTTACCACGGCGTCGAGGAATTCGCGGTCGTGCGAGATCAGCAGCAATGTGCCGGGATAGCGCTTGAGCCAGCCTTCGAGCCAGATCACCGCATCCAGATCCAGGTGATTGGTCGGCTCGTCGAGCAGCAGCAGGTCGGAGCGGCACATCAGCGCCTGCGCCAGGTTCATGCGCATGCGCCAGCCGCCGGAGAATTCCGCCACCGGCTTGAGCTCGTCGCCGGGCGCGAAGCCGAGGCCGTGCAGCAGTTCCGCCGCGCGTGCCGGCGCGGCATAGCCGCCGATCGTATGCAGGCGCTCATGCAGCGTCGCGATGCGTTCACCGTCGTGCTGCTCCTCGGCGATCGCGAGCTCGCGCTCGATGCGGCGGTATTCCACGTCGCCGTCCAGCGCGTAGTCGAGCGCACTGGTTTCGAGCGCCGGAACCTCCTGGCGCACGTACGCCATGGTCCAGTCGCGCGGACGTTCGAAGTGCCCGGCATCGGGCGCGATTTCTCCGGCGACCAGCGCCAGCAGACTCGATTTTCCGGCACCGTTGCGCCCGCTGATGCCCACACGCCAGCCGGCGTGCAGCGAAAAATTGGCGTGTTGGAGCAACAGCAGGGGGCCGCGCCGCAGCGCGAGATCGTCAAAACGCAGCATGCCGCCATTGTACCGGCTTTGCGTGCATGAACGGCCGGCAACGTGCCGGGAACCTCCGGCGCGCCTTGCAGTCCAAGCGCCGACTGTTTGCCTTCGGCGTTACGGAACCGCACAATACGCGGCCCCTTCGCTGGACCGCTTAGGTCCGGTCGTTGTGTCGCCGCGAGCCGCATGGCTGGCAACAAAAAAATCTTTCCTCAGGAGCAAGAGATGACTCAGTTTTTGCGCAAGACCCTGACTGCGGCCGCGATCGCCGCGGTGCTCGCCGCGGGTTCCGCCGGCGCCGCCGACAAGCCCGCCACGCCGCCGCCGGCGGCCAAGCCGAACGCCGCCGCTGCTGCGCCGGCGCCGGCCAAGCCGGCGGTCGACACCGCCGCGATCGACGCCAAGTTCAAGGGCGACAAGAAGGCCGAGTACAGCTACATGGTCGGCATGGACGTGGGCCGCAGCCTGTCCTCGATCAAGGATGAAGTCGACGTCGCCACCGTGATCCAGGCACTGCAGGCTTCGCTCAAGGGCGAGAAGACCACGCTGACCGAACAGGAAGCGCTGAGCGTGCGTCAGGAATTCATGCAGAAGCTGCAGGCCAAGCAGGCTGCCAAGAGCAAGGAAGAGGCGGAGAAGAACCAGAAGGAAGGCGACGACTTCCTGGCCAAGAACAAGTCGAAGAAGGGCGTCAAGACGACCGCTTCGGGCTTGCAGTACGAAGTGGTCAAGGAAGGAACGGGTGCGCACCCGAAGGCGACCGACACGGTCAAGGTCGACTACACCGGCACCAAGATCGACGGCACCAAGTTCGACAGCTCGGTCGATCGCGGCCAGCCGGCCACGTTCCCGCTCAACGGCGTGATCCCGGGCTGGACCGAAGGCCTGCAGCTGATGACGCCGGGATCGGAATACAAGTTCTACATTCCGGCCAATCTCGCGTACAAGGATCACGGTCCGCCGGCGATCGGTCCGAATGCGACGCTGATCTTCGACGTCAAGCTGATCAGCATCGAAGCGCCGGCTCCGACTCCGGCCGCGGCACCGGCTCCGGGCGCGAAGCCAGCGATCGTTCCGGGTTCCAAGCCGGCCGACGCGAAGAAGACGGATGCCAAACCGGAAGCGAAGCCCGAAAGCAAGTAACGCTTTCGTTCAAGCTCCAGACAAAGGCGCGGCTTGCCGCGCCTTTTGTTTTTGCGGCAGCCGCAAGCAATCGCGATCGTTCCCGGGAGCGGTCGGTCGCGTCGCTGGGCTACAATGCGCGTCTTGGCACGCGCAACGTACTGACTTCCTGGAACCTGCATGCGCATCACGATTTTTGGTACCGGCTACGTCGGCCTCGTCACCGGCACTTGTCTGGCCGAAGTGGGCAACGACGTCATCTGCCTCGACGTCGACGCGGACAAGATTGCGCACCTGCAGCGCGGCGAGATGCCGATCTTCGAGCCGGGCCTGGCCGAGCTGGTGATCGAAAACGCCGCGGCCGGACGCCTGCATTTCACCACCGACGCGCTGCGCGCGATTGCGCACGGCCAGATGCTGTTCATCGCGGTCGGCACCCCGCCAGACGAGGACGGCAGCGCCGATCTGACTCACGTGCTCAGCGTGGCGCGCACGATCGGGCAGCACATCGACGGCTATCGTGTCGTGGTCAACAAGTCCACCGTGCCGGTCGGTACCGCTGATCGTGTGCGCGAGGCGATCAGCGCCGAGCTGCGCGCGCGTGGCTCGAACGTCGAGTTCGACGTCGTATCGAACCCCGAATTCCTCAAGGAAGGCGACGCGGTCAAGGACTGCATGCGCCCGGACCGCATCGTGCTCGGTTCCGACAGCGCGCGCGCGATCGACGCACTCAAGACGCTGTATGCGCCGTTCAATCGCAACCACGAGCGACTCGTGCTGATGGACGTGCGCTCGGCAGAGCTGACGAAGTACGCGGCCAACGCGATGCTCGCGACCAAGATCAGCTTCATGAACGAGATGGCGAACATCGCCGAGCGCGTCGGCGCCGACATCGAACTGGTGCGCCATGGCATCGGCTCGGATCCACGCATCGGCTACTCGTTCATCTACCCGGGCGCCGGCTACGGCGGCTCGTGCTTTCCGAAAGATGTGCAGGCGCTGGAACGCACCGCGCGCAGCCATGACTACGAATCGCGTCTGCTCGACGCGGTGGAAAGCGTCAACCGTGCGCAGAAGGAAAAATTGTACGAGTTGATAATGCAGCATTTTTCCGGGGCGATCGCGCAGCGTACATTCGCGGTGTGGGGCCTCGCGTTCAAGCCGAACACCGACGACATGCGCGAGGCGCCGAGTCGACGCCTGTTGGAACTGCTGTGGGCCGCCGGCGCCAAGGTGCGCGCACACGATCCCGAGGCGTTGCTCGAAGCGCGCCGCCTCTACGGCGAACGCGCCGACCTGGTCTTGTGCGAGGACATGTACGCGACACTGGAAGGTGCCGATGCGCTGGTGATCGTGACCGAATGGAAGGCGTTCTGGAGCCCGGACTTCGGCCGTATCCGGGCCAGCCTGCGCACGCCCGCGATCTTCGACGGACGCAACATCTACGAACCACGTGCAGTGGAAGCGGCGGACCTGGCGTACTACGGCATCGGCCGTGGCCGCAGCGTGCGGCAGACGCAGCGCGCCTGAGCGCCGAGGATCACGGGGACCACATGGAAACCAAGCGCGCGCTCATCACCGGCATCACCGGCCAGGACGGCGCCTATCTGGCCGAGCTGCTGCTCGCCAAGGGCTACGAAGTGCACGGCATCAAGCGGCGTGCGTCCTCGTTCAACACCGAACGCATCGATCACCTGTACCACGAGCTCGACGAGGCGGTGCCGAAGGTCGCGCTGCACTACGGCGACATGACCGATTCGATGAGCCTGCTGCGCGTGATCCAGCAGGTGCGGCCGCACGAGATCTACAATCTCGCCGCGCAGAGCCACGTTGCCGTGTCGTTCGAGGAACCGGAATACACCGCCAACGCCGACGGCCTCGGCGCGTTGCGCGTGCTCGAGGCGATGCGCGTGCTCGGGCTGGGCAAGACCTGCCGGTTCTACCAGGCGTCGACGTCGGAACTCTACGGTGCCGTGCGCGAAACGCCGCAGACCGAGCGCACCCCGTTCCATCCGCGTTCGCCGTACGGCGTGGCAAAGCTGTACGCATACTGGATCGCGGTGAACTATCGCGAAGCCTACGGCATGTATGCCTGCAACGGTATACTTTTCAACCACGAATCGCCGATCCGCGGCGAGACGTTCGTCACGCGCAAAATCACGCGTGGGCTGGCGCGCATCATCCATGGATTGCAGCACTGTCTGTACCTTGGCAATCTCGATGCGAAGCGCGACTGGGGCCACGCGCGCGACTACGTCGAGATGCAATGGTTGATGCTGCAGCAGGACGAGCCGCGCGATTATGTGATCGCCACCGGCATCCAGCATTCGGTGCGTGAGTTCGTGCGCCTGGCCGCCGCCGAGATGGGCATGCAGCTGGAATTTCGCGGCGCCGGCGCCGAGGAGCACGGCGTGATCGCGAGCATCGCGCAACCGAAGTCGAAGCTGCGTGCCGGCGATGTCGTCGTGCGCATTCACCCGCAGTATTATCGTCCGGCGGAAGTCGACACGCTGCTCGGCGATTCCAGTCTCGCGCGCGAGCATTTCGGCTGGGCGCCGAAGGTCTCGTTCGACGAACTGGTGCGCGAAATGGCCGCCGCCGATCTCGCGCTTGCCGCGCGCGAGGCAGCCGGCGCGATCGGCGCGCGGCACGGCCGCCACCTGGTGGAGCGGCTTTGATCGATGGGCAAGACCGCATGAACATGTCGCTCGAACAGCGCCTGACCGAACTGGAAGTGCGCATCGCGTTCATCGAGAACACGATGCACGTGCTCGATGCCACCGTGGCCGCGCAGGATCGCGCGATCGCGCAATACCGGCGCGAGTCGGAACTGCTGCGCGGCGAACTCGCGCAGGTGCGCACCGCGCTCGCGCACGACGCGCGCGACGAACCGCCGCCGCCGCATTACTGATAGTGCGATCGTCCACGATCGCAAGAGAGGATCAAGAAGCGGCCATCCTTGGCCGCACTATCAATGAGAGCGTCACTGCGCTGGGCGTTGTGCTCCTTCGATTGGGCGCATTCTTTCTGTACGATTACTGCGTTTGATTGATCTTCTACTCGACCATGGCCGATTCATTACGCGATCAGTTGCTCAAGAGCGGGCTTGCGCAGAAGCTCAAGGCGGAGGCGAAGCCGGTGCGCTCCGCGCCGCCCGCGCAGGGCAAGCCGAAGCAGCAGCGGCCTGCGGCTCCGTCGCCGTCGCCGGCCGCTCATAAGCCACCGCGCGAGCTCGATCTGGCCAGCGCCTACGCGCAGCGTGCGAAGATCGAACGCGACGAACGCGAACGGGCGCAGCGCGAGGCCGAGCGCGTCGCGCGCGAGAAAAAGCAGCGCAAGCAGAAGCTCGCGGCGCTGCTCGACGGCAAGGCGCTCAATGCCGCCGACGCCGACATGCCGCGGCATTTCCCGCACGGCAACAAGATTCGCCGCATTTATTGCACCAAGCCGCAACTCGAGGCGCTCAATCGCGGCGAATTGGCGATCGTGCAGATGTCGGGCCGCTACCTGCTGGTGGCGAAGGAAATCGCGCTCGAAGCGCAGACGATCCAGCCTGAAACGCTCGTGCTTCTGTGCGACCCGGATGCGCCGGCCGAAGACGATGTGCCGGCCGACCTGATGTGGTGAGCCAAATTTGCGACAGGCGTCATTCCGCCGCCGCCGCGGACGCGTAAGATAGCCGGCACCTATTGCCGGACACCGCCATGCGCAAACTCATCGGTTCCACCGCGCTGTTCGTCGCCTGCCTCGGCGCGCAAGCCGCAAGCCTGCCGCATTTCACCGCGCCGAACGCGATTTGGAACTGGGACGTCAGCGCGGCGCAGACGCGTCCGAATTCGGCGCTGATGATGCAGCATCTGGAGGCAATCGCCGTCGCGACTGGACCGGCCGGGAAGTATTGGGGCGATAGCCGCGGCAACGTGGACTTCCAGATCGATTTCTCGTTCTACGTCCTGCACGCCACGAATGCGACGCCGACCAAGCCGGTGGTCGCGTGGCCCAGCCCGAGCGGCTACTACAACGGCGAGTGCGAAAACCCCGGATTCTCTTTTCCTGTTCCGGTCGCCGGGGGCATTGAGGGTACCGTGCCACCCGCGTATGCCTGCGATGCGTCCAGCGATGACTGCCACCTGTTGGTCAGCAACGATACGAGCAACACGCTATACGAGGCTTACAACACGAATTCGGTCGATGGCACCGGCGTGCATGCGCGTTGCGGATTGTTCTGGCATCTGGACCGGGTCTACCCGAAATACCAGCGCGGCGAGCATTGCACGAGCGCGGACGGAGCGGGGTTCCCGATCGCACCGCTGCTGTTCAATGCCGACGAGGTGTGGGCAGCGGCGCAGGCGCATGGCGACTTCGGTCATGCGATCCGCTGGATCATCGGCAACGAACGCATGATGCAGAATGCGCACGTGCATCCATCCTCGCACGGCACTTCCGCGACGTCGGACACCGACGTCAACGCCGTGCCGTACGGCTCGCGCCTGCGCTTGAAGTCGACGTTCGCCGGCGGCAAGACCGTTACCACCTTCAGCAGCAACGAAGCGGTGCGCGCCGTGCTGCGCTCGCTGCAGAAATACGGCATGTTCCTGTCCGACGGGGGCGGCATTCCGCTCACCGCGGAGGCGGACGATTTCAATACGCACAAGTGGACCGATGCCGACGTCAACATCGACTCGCATTCGTTCTTCGGAATCCGGCCGACCGATTTCGACGTCATCCAGGACGGCGATCCGATCGCCAACGACGGGCCGCCGAACAACGGCGACTGCCTGCTGACGCCGGCCGATTTCATCTTCATCGACGGCTACGACTTCTAGCGCGCAAGGTCGATTTCAAAGATCGGCTTTGCTGCGCAACGATGCCGAGTTCGTGCCATCGCACGAATCGAGCAGTGGCTCGACTCGGCGGCCTAGAAATCCATGAAGTAACCGCCGTTCACCGGAATGTTCGCGCCGGTGATGAAGCCCGAATCGTCGGCGCACAGGAAATCGACCACGCGCGCGATTTCCGATGGCTCGCCGAGACGGCCGACCGGGATGCCGGCAATGATCTGGCTGCGTACGTTTTCCGGGATTGCCGCGACCATCGCGGTGCGGCAGTAGCCGGGGGCGACGCTGTTGACGGTGACGCCCTTGCGCGCGACTTCGCGTGCCAGCGCCATGGTGAAGCCGTGCATGCCGGCCTTGGCGGCGGAATAGTTGGTCTGGCCGAACTGGCCGGTCTGGCCGTTGACCGAGGAGATGTTGACGATGCGGCCGAAGCCGCGTTCGCTCATGCCTTCGACCACGGCGCGGCAGGTGTTGAACACGCCGCTCAGGTTGATGTCGAGCACGTCGTGCCACTGCTGCGGCGTCATCTTGCGCAGCGTCGTGTCGCGCGTGATGCCGGCGGCGTTGACCAGGATATCGACCGGTCCGAGCTTGCCTTCGATGCTCTTGACGGTGTTGCTGCACGCGTCGAAGTCGCCGACGTTGATCGGCTCGAACACGATCTGGCCGGACAGTTCGCCGATTTCGCGCTGGAACTCCGCGACGCGTTCGCTGCGGCTGGCCAGATCGGCGGCGACGACGCGCCGGCCGGAACGGGCGAGGTGCTTGCAGATTTCGGTACCGAGACCGCCGATGCCGCCGGTGACGAGCGCGATGCGCTGGTTCATTGTTTGCCCCTGACTGAAAATATCGTGCAGCGCGCAGCGTGGCGCAGCGCAGCAAGCGCGCGATGGTAAGAAGCTGTCACGAAGCTGTCAAACGGCGCCGGCGAGATCGCTCGAGACCGGGCGGGCAGCGCAGGCCGCTAGCTCTTCGGTTCCTTGCCGCCGGAGGCCTTGGCGGAATTCGCCGCCGCGTTGAGGAAACCTTCCTGCACCGATTTCCACAAATCCAGATTGCGCTCGGTCAATCCGTTGAGCATCGACCACGGCGTCTGGCCGAGAATATTGTTGAGCTGGCTGCGGAATTTCTGCTGCTGATCGAGAAAGATCTGCAGGCTCTTTTCCAGGTAGCTGCCCATGAATCCCTGCATCGAATCGCCGTAGAAGCGGATGATCTGCGACAGCAGTTGCGTCGTGAACATCGGTTGTCCGGTTTCCTCGTGCTCGGAGATGATCTGCAGCAGTACGGAACGCGTAAGGTCTTCGCCGCTCTTGGCGTCGCGCACCTCGAAGTCCTCGCCGTCGATCACCAACTGGCGCACTTCCTCCAGGGTGATGTAGCTCGAGATTTCGGTGTCGTAGAGCCGGCGATTCGGGTATTTCTTGATGATGCGGACTTGTGCCATGCCGCAAAGTTAGCAGATTGTGCGGCGGCGCACCAGCGGATTGCTGCGCAGCAAGAGCCCGCCCAGGCGGCCGCCGCGGTGAGGAAAAAGCCCGGGATTTCCGGGCTTTTTCTCGACAGCGGTGGAGCAATCCGATCAGTGGCCGCGGGCGTTCGACGTCTCGGCGGCTTGCTTGAGTTCGCGGTTGGCCTGTTCGAGCAGTTCCTTGGCCTTTTGCGCGTGACCGCCGAGGTCGAACTCGTTGGCCTTCTGCGCCGCGACGATCTTTTCGAAGGCCTGGGTGGAAAGGCGCTGGGCGGCAGCGATATTAGGGTGCCGGTTGGGGTTGACGTTGTCTGCCGGGCGCGCGAAGACCGAGCCCGTTGCGAGCGCGAACACGGATGCGCAGACGATCACACGAAGTTTCGTCATGACAGTTCTCCTGCGTTGAGTTGCGGCTGGCGCTACTCCCCCAGGCTGCGTGCCGCGATCAGTGTCGTGCGGCGCGGCGCCGAATGCAAGCCGCGCGCTGCCTAGCGCGCCGCGGTACTCGAGGAGGTGGACGAACCACTGTCTGCAGCGCTGGCTTGTTCCTGCGCCTGCACGACCTTGCCACCGACGATCCACAACGCAACCGTGCTGCCTTTGCGGCGATAGGTCCAGATTTCCATTGCCGGCGAATACTGATCCGCCGGGATGCGGTCGAGCTTGTCCGGCGAGCCGGCGATATCGCGCACGCGGTTGATGTCGTCGCCCTTGGACACCAGGCGCTTGCCGAACATGGCCGACTGCGCCTGCGCGGCGCCGCACACCAACAGCAGCACGAGAATGATAAAGCGGCGCTTCATGCGCTTGAGTCCCCCGTAAAGAATCAAGTCTCCGTCTCGCGTATTGCACAAGCGTGACGCCACTGTACTCTAGCTCCGTGGCAGTTGGAAATTCTTGAGGTGCGGCACAGTTTTGCGGGTTGGGTGGGATTCCGGGCTCGCATCGCTTCCGCGCGGTCCACGGCGTCGCAAGCAGCCGTTCTTGGTGCGGGCTCCCGTTCGGCATCCATGCCTCACCTGGTGATGTGCGCAGCAGATGCCATTCATGGCATCTGCTGAACGCGCACGTCACCAACCCATGTATTGCCCGCCGTTGATGGCGAGGTTGGCACCGGTGATCCAGCGCGCTTCGTCGTTGCAGAAAAATGCAACGGCGTAGGCGATCTCGTCAGGTTCACCGAGGCGGCCGACCGGAATTTGCGCCGCGATCTTGGTGCGCACTTCTTCGGGCACGGCCATGACCATGTCGGTCGCGACGTAGCCGGGTGATACGGTGTTGACGGTGATGCCGAACTTCGCGTTTTCCTGCGCCAGCGAAATGGTGAAGCCGTGCATGCCGGCCTTCGAGGCGGCGTAGTTGGCCTGGCCGTACTGGCCCTTCTGGCCGTTGATCGAGGAAATCTGGATGATGCGGCCCCACTTGCGGTTGCGCATGCCGTCGATCACGGGGCGCGTCATGTTGTAGCAGGAATTGAGGTTGGTGTTGATCACTTCCTGCCATTGCAATGCGGACATCTTGTGGAACGTGGTGTCGCGCGTGATGCCGGCGTTGTTGATCAGGATGTCGACCGGGCCGAGCGCCTTCTCGGTGCCGCGCACGATCGCCTCGGCGGATTCCGGTGTCGACACGTCGCCTTGCACGATCGCGACGTCGATGCCCTGGGATTTCATGTTGGCGGCCCAGGCCTTGGCCTTGGTCTCGTCGCGGAAATTGGTGGCGACCTTGTGGCCGAGGCTGGCCAAGCGCTTGACGATTGCCGTGCCGATGCCGCCGGTACCGCCGGTGACCAACGCTACGCGTGCTGTCATGGGAATCCCTCCGTTGTTTTGAAATGTGCCGCAAGCTCGCCTGCGCTGCGCACGGCTGCGCGACGCGATGCGCGCTGGCTAGGACCGCGCGGCGATTGTACACAGCCGGGAAGATGCATCGACGGTTTCGTGCGACGCCTGCGCTGCGTATTTCTTGATACGCGCAAGGTCGAAACCGCGCAAGGCATCCTGCAGCAATAACGGCACACTGCCGGCGCGATGCTCGCCCAGGCCGAGAAACCGCAGCGCCGCGCGCAACGCGGGCAGCGGATCGGCGCGGTCGATCGGATGCGCGCGATCCTGCTTGGACAGCTTGCGGCCGTCCGCATCCAGCGCCAGCGGCAGGTGCGCATAGGCCGGCGTCGGACAGCCGAGCAGACGCTGCAGATGGATCTGGCGCGGCGTGGAATCCAGCAAATCCGCGCCGCGCACCACTTCGCTGATGCGCTGCGCGGCGTCATCGACTACCACCGCGAGCTGGTACGCGAACCAGCCTTCGACGCGCTTGATCACGAAATCGCCGACCGCAGCTTGCAGCTCTTGCTGCTGCGGCCCGAGCAGCAGGTCGTCGAACGCTACGATCGCCTGCGGTACGCGCAGGCGCCACGCCGGTGCGCGCGTCGGATCGGGCGGCGCACGGCACGGCGAGAAGTGGATGCCGCCGCTTGCCTCCAGATCGCTGCGGCTGCACCAGCACGGAAATATCTGCCCGGCGTTGCGCAGCGCCTCGAACGCCGTGGCGTAGGCGTCGCTGCGCGTGCTCTGGTGCAGCACCGGTTCATCGGATTCGAGACCGAACGCAGCGAGCGTTTCCACGATGTCGCGAGCCGCGCCGGGAACCTCGCGCGGCGGGTCGATGTCTTCCATGCGGACCACCCAGGCGCCGGCGCAGGCGCGCGCGCGCAACCAGCTGCCTACCGCGGCGACGAGCGAACCGAAATGCAATGGCCCGGTGGGGGACGGCGCGAAGCGGCCGCGATAGCTCATGAGGTAGTGCCGATCGTTGCGCTTGAATTCCCGTTTAGTCTACTCAACTTATGCTCACAGGCGCTTGAGCTCGATACGAGGCATTCATGCTGCGGATAATCCTTTTTGTCGCGACCAACTTGGCGATCATGCTGGTGTTGAGCGCCGTGGTCACCCTGTTCGGACTGGACCGCTGGGCCTACGGCCACACCGGCATGCATCTGCAGGGCATGTTGATCCTGTGCGCGGTGTTCGGCATGGGCGGCGCGTTCATTTCGCTCGCGATGTCGAAGATGCTGGCGAAGATGTCGGTCGGCGCGCAGGTCATCACCGAGCCGCGCGGCGAAGCGGAACAGTGGCTGCTGGCCACCGTTCGTCGTCATGCGGAAAACGCCGGCATCGGTATGCCCGAAGTGGCGCTGTACGACGCGCCGGAAATGAACGCGTTCGCGACCGGCATGAGCAAGAATCACGCGCTGGTCGCGGTCAGCACCGGCTTGTTGCGCAGCATGAACCGCGAACAGATTGCCGCGGTGCTCGGGCATGAGATCACACACGTGGCCAACGGCGACATGGTCACGCTCGCGCTGATCCAGGGCGTGCTCAACACGTTCGTGATGTTCCTGGCGCGCGTGATCGGCGGGATCATCGACAGCGCGTTGCAGGGCGATCGCGAGAACCGCGGTGGCGGCATCGGCTATTTCGTGATCGTAATGCTGCTGCAGTTCGTGTTCGGCATCCTCGCGACCATCATCGTCATGTGGTTTTCGCGTTGGCGCGAATTCCGCGCCGACGCCGGTGGCGCGCGACTCGGCGGCCGCGGCGCGATGATCTCGGCGCTGGAGGCGCTGGGCGGCAAGCACGAGAACGACTTGCCGAAGGCGTTTCAGGCGTTCGGCATCGCCGGCGACCACGGCATCTCGCGCCTGTTCATGAGCCATCCGCCGATCGAACAGCGCATCGCGGCGCTGCGCAACGCGACTTGAAACGCTGCCGGTTGCTGATCAGCCACTGCCGTCTTGGATTGATCACTGCCGGCAGCATCGGGTCGTCATCCCCGCGAAAGCGGTCGTCATCCCCGCGAAAGCGGGGATCGTCTTGAGCTCACGGCGAAATGCATTCCCGCTTGCGCGGAATGACGGCGTTTTCCTGCTTGTCCGGGGTGTGACGGCTGTCGCGGCATCGAGCGGCTGACAGGAAACCAACCCCGGATCACGCCGTCTCGTATGCCATCACCTTCTCGGGCTCCTGCAGGAAGTTGCCCTGCACGAAGTTCACGCCGCACGAGAACAGGATCGACATGCTCGCGGCGTCCTCGACGAACTCGGCCACGGTGAGCTTGCCGGCGTGGTGCGCCTGGTCGCACAGCTCCTTGATCTTGTCCTGGTTTTCCTTGTTCTTCGGCAACTCCGCCATGAAGTTGCGGTCGAGCTTGAGGTAATTCGCATCGACGTGCTTGAGCAACTGGAACGAATTCAGACCGGAACCGAACTGCTCCAACGCAAAGCCGCAATGCATCTGCTTGAGCCCGGCGACAAACGCGCGCGCCGGCTTCAGGCTGGTCACGACCTTGCTTTCCGGCATCTCGAACACCAGCGCATCGCCGCGCAGGCGCGAGTTCTTCAGCTGCTGCGCGATCCACGGCAGCAGCGTCTGATCATCGAGCGATTGCGGCGTCAGCTTGACGAAAAACGTGGTCTTGTGGCCAGCCTTCTCGCGCTCCGACAGCGCTTTGATCGCCGAGGAAATTACCCAGCGGTCGATCGCCGGCATCAGGCCGGCCTGTTCCGCCACGGGCATGAAGAAGTTCGGCGTGATCTCGCCCTTCGGACCTTGCATGCGCAGCAGGATCTCGTAGAACTCGCCCTCGGCGCCATGCAGGCTGATGATCGGCTGGTAGAACAGCACGAAGCCGTTGTTGGCGAGGGAATCCTTGATCAGGGTGAGCCAGTGGCGGTTCTTTTCCTCGTCTGCCTTGTCCTTCGCCGCCGGGTCGAAAACGTTTACACGATTGCCACCTTCAGTCTGCGCCGTACGCAGGGCATTGCTCGACTGGGTGAGCACGGCCTGTGCGTTTGCGTTCTTCTCGCCGATCGTGGTGCCGCCGATGCTGACGTTGGCGTTGACCGACTGCTTGCCGACTTCGAAGATGCGTTCCTCGAATGCCTTGCGCAACGTCTCGCCGAGCTGGCGCACGTCATCCAGATTGCGCCCGCTCAGGATCACGCCGAACGTGTGCTCGCCGAAGCGCCCGGCGATGTCTGATTCCTTGATGTGCCGGCGCATCAGGTTGGCCATGTCGCCGAGCAGCAGGTCGGCGTTGCCCAGGCCGACGGTGTCGAGCAGGCTCTTGAAGTTGTCCGGTTCGATCAGCAGTAGGGCGTTGTCGTTGCGTCCCTTGGTCGCCTCGCCGACGACGCGATCGAGTTCGCCCAAGCAGTACTGCCGGTTGAACAGGTCGGTGACCAGGTCCTTCGAACGCAATACGTCGAGTTCCTTGGCCAGCTCCACGCTCATCGTCTGCTGGCGGAAGCTGATCTGCTGGCACGGTTCGCCTTCGTAGGTCGCCTCGGCAAACTCCATGATCGCGTCGAACGTGGTGCCGTCGGAGCGCTGCGCCTTGAGGTTGAGCTTCTGCGGCGGTTTCTCGCCCTTGGACAGCTTTTTCAGCAGCGTCTTGAAGTCGTCCGCGTCTTCCGGCGCGATCATGTCGAGGATCGACATGCCTTCGATCTCCTCGAACTCCTCGAAGCCGAAGATTTCCAGGTACGCCTTGTTCGCGCGCACGTGCATGCCTTCGTGCACGTAAGCGATCGGATCGCGCGAGGAATCGAGCAGCGCATCGCAGCGGCGCTCCGTTTCGCGCAGCGAGGTTTCCAGGCGCCGCACGTTGCGGCGCATGTGCAGGCTGTCGTATTCGCGCCGCACGATCGCCTGCACGTGGTCGGTGCGGTTGCGCAGCGCGAGCGCGCGCGCGCCGTCGTGGAACGCGCCGACGATCACGTCCTCGCTGATGCTGGACGACACCGCGATGATCGCGATGTCCTTGCCGGTCTTGTTCGCGGCGGCAGCCACGTCGGCGAGCTTGAGCGACTTGGCCGCGAGGTTGACCAGGATCAGATCCGGGGTCTGCGCCGTGAGCAGCGACTCCAGTTCCGCCGCGTTGCCAGCGCGTGCCGGACGCACCGCGATACCGCCGTTGCGCAACATGCTGATCGACTGTTCGGCTTCTTCGACCGAGTCCTCGATCAGCAGCAGCTTGATGACGTTGTCTTGTTTGCTCATTGATCGGGCAGCAGGAATTCCAGACGACTTTTACTCGATTCCGACGTGCATTTCCAGCTGACAGTCGGCAGGCTCGCATTCGTAAACGTAGCTGACCGGGCAGTCACAGTGGCGTCTTGGCGGATTCTCCGGGAGTTTCCCTGACCAGGCGCGGAACGAGATAGCCGGAAAGGCGTCCGCGCAGGGCATCGACCAGCGCGCGTGCGCGTGCGTCGTCGACCTCGAAATGCGCTGTGCCGGCGACGCGATCGAGCTGGTGCAGGTAGTAGGGCAGCACGCCGCAGTCGAACAGGCGTTGCGACAGATCGGCGAGCGCCGCGACGTCGTCGTTCACGCCACGCAGCAACACCGATTGGTTGAGCAGATTGGCGCCCGCGGCATGCAGACGCGCACAAGCCTGCACCACGCTCGCATCGATTTCGTTGCCGTGGTTCGCGTGCAGCACGATGGCTACAGGCCAGGGCAAGTTGCGCAACCACGCGCAGAGTTCCTCGTCGACACGTTCCGGCAGCACGATCGGCAGACGCGTGTGGACGCGCAGGCGCCGCACGTGCGGCACGCCGGCGAGTTCGGCGCACAGTTCCTCGAGTTTGCCCGTCGCCAGCGCGAGTGGGTCGCCGCCCGACAGGATCACTTCCTCGATCGACGCGTCGGCCCGGATCAGGGCGATCGCGTCGCGCCAGCGATTCGCCGCCGCCGTGTGCTCGGCATAGGGGAAATGCCGGCGAAAGCAATAGCGGCAGTTCACCGCGCACGATCCGGTGGCGATCAGCAAGGCGCGACCGGCGTACTTGTGTAGTACGCCGCTGCCGCTGCTCGCGGCGAGGTCGCCGACGGCGTCCGCACCGAAGCCGTCCACATGGTCGAGCTCGGCGGCCAGCGGCAGCACCTGGCGCAGCAAGGGATCGCCCGGGTCGCCGCGGCGCATGCGAGCGACAAAGCCGCGCGGCACGCGCAGCGCAAAACCGGTTGCCGCACGCGGCAGCAAGGCATCGGCCAGGTGGCCGAGTTCGAGCAGGTCGAGCAACTCGCGCGGATCGGTCACCGCCTCGCGCCAGGCATGTTGCCAGCGCGCGGGCATGCTGGCCGCATGCTGCGGCTCGGCGACGTACTGCGCGCGACGGGGGCTTGCGGTTATCATAGGCGTTCTGATCGCCGGCACGCCGGCTTCCATTGGACGGTGCAGTCAGTTTACGGCTGCTTACCTTAGGCAATCGGGAACGATTGCGGCGGGCATCGATACCCACACATTTTAGCCGCTTTAGGAGCGGCTCGCTGCGCAACGGAGCTTTGGTATGGCCAGCTATGGCATGAACGACGTCAAGAACGGCATGAAGATCATCGTCGACGGTTATCCGTGCACGATCGTGGACACGGAATACGTCAAGCCCGGCAAGGGCCAGGCGTTCACCCGCGTGAAGTACCGCAACTTGAAAACCGGCCGCGTGGTCGAGCTGACGATGAAGTCGACCGATTCGGTCGAGCCCGCCGACGTCATCGATCAGGACATGGAATACCTGTACAGCGACGGCGAGTTCTGGCACTTCATGCATCAGGAATCGCACGAGCAGATTGCCGCCGACAAGAACGCGATGGCCGATGCGGAGAAATGGCTCAAGGGCAACGAAGTGTGCATCGTCACGCTGTGGAACGGCGCGCCGCTGACCGTGGCGCCGCCGAATTTCGTCGAGCTACTGATCACCGAGACCGATCCGGGCGTGAAGGGCGACACTGCGGGCACCGGCGGTAAACCGGCCAAGCTCGAGACCGGCGCGGTGGTGCGCGTGCCGCTGTTCGTGCCGCAGGGTGAAAAGATCAAGGTCGACACGCGTACCGGCGAATACGTCGGCCGCGTCAAATGACGTAGCGCAATTCCCCTCTCCCGCTGGCGGGAGAGGTCGCCGCGCGTAGCGCGGCGGGTGAGGGTGGCGCATGAGTTGCCGCAGTCTGATGCGCCTGCCTCATTCGCCCGATTTGGTCAAAAAAACGTGCACCTTCTCCCGCCAGTGGGAAAAGGAAACGATGAACGGATTCGCCGCCCATGCAACCTGTCGACACCCTGCTCGAAGCCCGCTGGGTCATCCCGGTCGAACCCTACGGCGTGGTGCTGGACAACCATGTCGTCGCCCTGGCCGGCGATAGCGTCGCCGATGTGCTGCCGATCGAGGCGGCGCGAGCAAAGTATACGAATGCCAAACGTATAGATTTGTCCAGCCACGCGCTGATTCCCGGCCTGGTCAACGCGCACACGCACAACCCGATGACGCTGATGCGCGGGCTGGCCGACGACCTGCCGCTGATGACCTGGCTGGAGCAGCACATCTGGCCGGCCGAGGCGCGTGTGATCGGCCCCGAGTTCGTGCGCGACGGCATCGAACTGGCGATCGCCGAGATGCTGCGCGGCGGCACCACGTGCTGCAACGAGAACTATTTCTTTCCCGACGTGCAGGCGGCGACCTACCTGCGCCACGGCTTTCGCGCGCTGGTCGGCTTGCCGTTCATCGAGTTCCCGAGTGCCTGGGCGAAAAGCCGCGACGAATACTTCGACAAGAACCTCGCCGTGCACGACGAATTCCGCGGCGAGGCGCTGGTCAGCACGTCACTCGCGCCGCACGCGCCCTACACCGTCGCCGACGAAAGCTTCGCGCGCATCCGCATGCTGTCGGACCAGCTCGACATCCCGGTGCACATCCACGTGCACGAAACCGCGCACGAGGTCGAGGACTCGAAGAAGCAGCTCGGCGTGCGACCGTTCGCGCGGCTGCAGGGACTGGGCTTGGTCAACGATCACCTGATCGCGGTGCACATGACCCAGCTGACCGATGCCGAGATCCACGCCTGCGCCGAGTCGGGCGTCTCCGTGGTGCACTGTCCGGAGTCCAATCTCAAGCTCGCCAGCGGCTTTTGTCCGGCGGAAAAACTGCGCCGCGCCGGGGTCAACCTGGCGCTCGGCACCGACGGCTGCGCCAGCAACAACGATCTGGACATGTTCGGCGAGATGCGCACGGCCGCGCTGCTGGCCAAGGGCGTGGCGGCCGACGCGAGCGCGTTCGATGCCGCCTACGCGTTGCAGGCTGCCACGCTCAACGGTGCGCGTGCGCTCGGCCTGGCCGAGCGCATCGGCTCGATCGTTCCCGGCAAGCAGGCCGACCTGACGGCCGTGCGGCTCGATGCGCTGGAAACCCAACCGCTGTATCACGTGCTTTCCCAGCTCGTGTACGCCACCGGACGTCAGCAGGTCAGCGACGTGTGGATCGCGGGCGTGCGCAAAGTGGAAAATGGCGCCTTGTGCAACATCGACAGCGCCGAACTCGGCGAACGCGTGCGGCAGTGGCAAACGCGCATCGCGTCATAGTTTTCGCCGCCGATCGTGCGATCATAGGCGCGGGCAGACTCCCACGAGCCGGGAGGTCGGGATCATGCGGGACGAGTGCCGCGCCGTGTGCCGGCTGGGTGGCGCCGCGCTGATGACGGCGTGCGTGCCGCTCGCTGCGCGGCTGCCGCAAAGTGCGCCGGCGCTGCCGCCGCCCGACGCCAGCTACACGACGATCGTCAACGTGGCAACGGCGCAGCAGCTCGCCGACGCCTGTTGGAACCTGACCAGCAACACGGCGATCGTGATCGCCACCGGCACGTACGACATCGGCAGCGTGAATTTCCCGAACGGCGTCGACGGGCGGCTGACGGTGGGGCACTACGGCGCCGCGTCGATCGGCCACATCCAGATCCGCGGCGCGACCGGCAATCCCGCTGACGTGGTCATCAACGGCGCCGGCATGTTGGACAACACCGTGCCATTCGGTTTCCAGATATTCACCGCGAACGACGTGACGATCGCGGACTTGTCCGTGCACGATGTTTACTACCACGATGTCGCCGTGCAGGGCGACCAGGGCGCACACGACGTGCGGCTGTATCACGTGCGCCTGTACGATGCCGGGCAGCAAATCGTCAAGGGCGTGCCCGGTGCGAACGATGTGACGATCGAATATTCCGAATTGTTCTTCAGCAGCGGTGCAGTCAACCATCCGCAGGGATCGCCGCCCGGCAGCTGCTACACGAACGCGATCGACGGCGTGAACGATGCGCGCTGGATCGTGCGCGACAATCTGATCCACGACATCCGCTGCCAGGACTTGACCCTGGCTGGCCCGGCGATCCTGCTGTGGCAGGGCTCGACGGATACGCTGGTCGAGCGCAACACGATCCTGAATTCTTCGCGTGGCATATCGCTGGGGCTGATCAGCGCCACCGATCATCTCAACGGCATCGCGCGCAACAACTTCATCCGCTGGGATCCTGCGGCGAATTACGCGGTCGACGTGCCGATCTACACGACCTCGCCGAATGCGTCGCTGCTCGGCAACACGGCGCTCACGTCGGGAAAGTATGCCAACGCGATTGAAGTGCGCTTTGCCGGCGCCAGCGGCGTGAACGTGACCAACAACCTGCTCGACGCGGCGATCCAGCCGCGCGACGGCGCGACACCGGCGTCGAGCAACAACCTGACCTCGGCGCAGCCGTCGTGGTTCGTCGCGGCGGCCGGCGGCGATCTGCATCTGACCGCGGCCGCGGGCGCGGCTTTGCGTCATGCCACAGCGCTTGCTTCTGCGGCGGACGACTTCGACGGCCAGCCGCGTCCGTCGGGTGCGAACAAGTCCGACATCGGCGCGGATCAGGACAGCATCTTCAAGGACGGATTCGGCGCATGAAGTCACGCTCGATTTTGCTGCCAATCGTCGCCGCGTTCATCGCCAGCTGCACGGTGCGGCTGGACGACTATCGCGCGTACAGCGGCGACGGCACGTTCGTACCGCATCCAGCTCCGACCTGGGTTTGTCAGGACGGCTACAGTGTGGATCTCGGCACGATCGATTTGAGTTCGCCCGGCACGGTAACGCGTCAACTCGCGGGGCTGCCGCGCATGACCGCCGTAATCGGCTTGCAGCTGGACTATCGTTCCGCCGCGCCACGCACGTCGGCGCCGCCGCCGATACCTACGGCCGTCGTCGAGGTAAGCGTGCGCGACGAGCACGATCGCAGCGTGCTGTCGCGCCAGGAGCGCTTGTCCGCGTGGTCGGCGAGCATCGATCCGGCCGACCCGGCACGCGTCTATCTTTTTCGCCGGCCGCCGACGTGGGAAGTGCCGCAACCTTCCGGCGCGGTGCGCGTCGAACCGATCAACGTCGGCGCGGACGACGGCTCCGGCAGCTATTTCAAGCCACGACGCGACGGCCGCTACACATTACACTTCACCGTGTCGGAACCGGATCCGAATCTGGCCGGCTTCGACGTGCGCCTGCGCGTGGATGGCGTCGCGGCGTGCCTCTAAGCGACGGATGAACGAATGAACCAGGCCCAGACAAACTCCAGCAATGTCGATCGCTCCGAAACCGGGCTGTTCGACCGCCTTGCCGCGACCTGGTGGGATCCAAACGGCGAGTCGCGGCCGCTGCACGATCTGAACCCGGTGCGGCTGAATTATGTCGCCGAGCGCGCCGCGTTGCGCGACGCGCGCGTGCTCGACGTCGGCTGCGGCGGCGGCCTGTTGAGCGAGGCGTTGGCCGCTGCCGGTGCGCACGTCGTCGGCATCGACCTGGCGCCGCGCGTGCTGGAAGTCGCGCGCCTGCATCTGCACGAGAGCGGGCAGTCGGTCGACTACCGGGAAATCAGCGTCGAGGCGCTCGCTGCGGAAATGCCCGGCGCGTTCGACGCGATCACGTGCATGGAGATGCTCGAGCACGTGCCCGATCCGGGCAGTGTGATCGGCGCCTGCGCGCAGCTGCTCAAGCCCGGCGGCAAGCTGTTCCTGTCCACACTCAACCGCACGCCGCTCGCGTTCGGCGCGGCGATCCTCGGCGCGGAGTACGCGCTGCGCCTGCTGCCGCGCGGCACGCATCACTACGCGCAATTCATCCGGCCGTCCGAGCTTGCAGCGGCGCTGCGCACGCATGGCCTGGCGCTGGAAGACCTGCGCGGCCTGGCCTACAACCCGCTGACGCGGCACGCGTGGATCGGGCAAAGTGTACAAGTGAACTATGTCGCATGCGCCGGGAAGCCGGCATGATGCCGCATGGCGGCGACATCGCAGCGGTGTTCTTCGACCTCGACGGCACGCTGGTCGATTCGGCGCCCGACATGGTCGTGGCCATGCAGCGCTTGCGCGTCGAGCGCGGCGAACCCGACGCCGACATGCGCGTGATCGGCCACGTCGTTTCCAAGGGCGGCCGCGCGATGATCCGGCGCGGCTTTCCGCAAGCCGACGAGGCTCTGGTCGAAACGCTGCTGCCGCGCTTTCTGGAACTCTACGCCGAGGCGATCGCGACGCATTCGCGCACTTTTCCCGGCGTCGACGCGCTGCTCGACACGCTCGAGGCGCGCGCGATTCCGTGGGGCGTGGTCACGAACAAGCCCGGCTGGCTGGCGCGTGCGCTGCTGGCCGAACTGACGCTCGATCACCGCTGCGCGGCGCTCGTCACCGGTGATTGCCTGACGCGCAAGAAGCCCGATCCGGAACCGCTGCTGCACGCCTGCGCGCTGGCGCAGGTGGACCCCACGCGCAGCATCTACGTCGGCGACGACGCGCGCGACATCGAGGCCGGGCGGCGCGCCGGCATGGGCACGGTTGCCGCGGCGTGGGGCTATCTGGACAGCGAGGACCCGGCGCAGTGGCAGGCCGACCGCGTCGTGGCGCAGCCGTCCGAACTCCTCGCCACGCTCGGCTTAGGCTAAGCATGAACGAACAGGCATTCGCCAGCTTCCGGCAGAAATGGCTCGCGGCGCACCCGCACAACGGCATCGTCGCCGTGTTCCTGCCGGCGGCGCAACGCCGGCGCGCCGACGCGTTCGGCACGCTGGTGCACGAACTGGAGCAGGCCGCGTTCCGGGTGCGCGAGCCGCAAGTCGCCGCGACCAAGCTGGAATGGTGGCAGCGCGAGCTGCACGCAGCGGCGTTGGGCAAGCCGACGCATCCGATCACGCAGGAATTGTTCGCCGACGCCGTGGCGCGCGAAGCCGATCCGGCCTTGTGGCCGGCGCTGGCCGACGGCGCGCTGGAACAGCTCGACCAGCCCGGCGTCGGCACGCTGGCGGCGCTGATCGAGCAGCTCGATCCGTTCTACAGTGCCGTGGCGCGAGCCGAGGAGGCGCTGCTCGGCGACGGCGCCGGCAACGCCGAAGCCGATGCGGCATTGTGGACATTTGCACATCTGCTGCACGAACTGCCGCAACTGGCGCAGACCGAAGGCCGCCTGCCGGTGCCGCTCGGCCTGCTGGCGCGGCACGAAGTCGTGCGCGCCGATCTGGCCCAGCCTTCGCCCCGGCGCAACATGCTGGTCAAGGACTTCCTGGACGAACTGGTGCTGGAGACGAACGGTGCGCTCGGCGTAGCGGCGGCGCGCACGTTGCCGTCGCGCGTGCGTACGCGGCTGGACCGCATCCGTATCGAACGCGCCTTGCGCGTGACGGATCCGCTCGCGTACCTCAACGCGCATCCGCACGCGGGGCGCCTGAAGACCCTGATGACGGTTTGGCGCGAGGCACGCCAGGGGCGGCATGCGCTAGACTCTTGAAGCCGCCATCCGCGGCTCCATTCTGAAAGTCGGGCGCAATCAACCGCGCTCCCACGCCATGGCCCGCTGGACCGTCCGGCAGGCCCCGAAGAGTCGACAAGAAGGTTTTCTGCATGCACGACACCAATGCATTGCGTTCGATGCCCGATATCGCCAGCGATGCCGCTGCGGCAGTCGCGGGCGCACTCGACTGGGTCGGCATGGACGAAATCGACGTACCGATCCGGCTCGGCGGCGAACAGGGCGCCGCGGTGCAGTGCGCTGCGCGCGTCGCGGCCGCCGTGAACCTGACGGATCCCGCCGCGCGCGGTATCCACATGTCGCGCTTGTACCTGCATGTCGACAAGGCGCTCGCCGCCGAACCGCTGACGCCGTGTTCGATCCGGCGCGTGCTGCGCGATTTCCTCGAATCGCATGCGGACTTGTCCGATCGCGCGATGATCCGCGTCGCGTTCGACCACCTGCTGCGCCGTCCGGCGCTGAAGAGCGACAACGCCGGCTGGAAGGCCTATCCGGTGTGGATCAGCGGCACGATGGACAAGGGCCAGTTCGCGCTCGAACTCGGCGTGTCTGTCACCTATTCGAGTACCTGTCCTTGCTCGGCCGCGCTGGCGCGGCAGCTGATCCAGCAGCGCTTCGAAGCAGACTTCTTGGCGGACAAGGCGCTCGATCGCGCCGCCGTGCTTGCCTGGCTAGGCAGCGAACAGGGCATCTGCGCCACGCCGCACAGCCAGCGCAGCGTCGCCGCGGTGCGCGTGAAGCTGGCGCCGAGCTTCGGTTTTCCGATCGCGGATCTGATCGACGTCGTCGAGGATGCGCTCAAGACACCGGTGCAGACCGCGGTCAAGCGTGAGGACGAACAGGCCTTCGCGCTGCTCAACGGCGAAAACCTGATGTTCTGCGAGGATGCCGCGCGCCGCATCCAGCGCACGCTCGGCGCCGACGAACGCATCACCGATTTCCATATCCGCGCCTCGCATCACGAGAGTCTGCATCCGCACAATGCGGTGGCGGTGGCGACCAAGGGCGTCGCGGGCGGCTACGTCGCGGCGCCGGCGGACTTTGCTGCCGCCTAGTTTCAAGAAGACCAACTCAACATCCTTCATTCCCGCCTGCGCGGGAATGACGATCCGGAAACTTGTTGCTTCGCGCCTTCGCGTGAATGATCTCTCTTTAATCGAAGCGGCTACTTCCTCGCAGCGACGATATCGCTGAGCCGATCCGGAGCGTTCGCCAGCCGCACGAGGCGCGGATACTTCAGTCCATCGTGATAGTCGACGCTGACGGTGAAGAACGCGTCGCCGTTTTGCGCCAGCAACTTGATCGCGCGCTGCTCGCTAGCCGCCGCCTTGATGATTTCTTTTAGCCGCTCCGCATCGTAGGCTTCGTCGTCGACCGCGACGAGCTTCATGTCGGGTGCGAGGCCGGCGTTGAACGCCGGGCTGTTCCAGACTACGTCGGCGAGCTTGCCCGGCGCCTTGTCGGCATCGACGATGATGCCGAGCGAGTGCGACAGGTCGAGGATCTTGCGCACCTTTTCGTATGCCTTGAACGCCGCGGTGGGCGTATCGGTGTAGGCGAGTTTCCAGCCCGCACGGGCCAGACCGTCGAACGGCGCGGCGGCATCAGTGGCGCCGAGGCGCCGGCGCAGGAACGCGGCCCAGTCGTTCGGCTGCACCGCGCCCAGTGCGGCGACGACGTCGTCGAACGCGTACGGTTTGACCGCGTAGCTGCCGTCGTCGCTGCCGAAAAACGCGCGCGCGAAATCGTCGAGCGAACGCTTGCCGCCGGATTTCTCGCGGATCAGCGTGTCGACGTCGAGCCAGAGCAGGTTGCCTTCCGGGTAGAAGTCGACGCGGCGGCGCCAGGATTCCCACGCGTTCGGCACGTAGTACAGGATCTGCGCTTCATCCGCGGTGTCCTGCAGCGGGCGCCAGCCGCGGCCGGCGCGCTTGTCCATGACGCCGGCGAAGAACGCGAAGTTGTCGCGGTACTGCTCGGCGGTGCGCATGCCGGAACGCGCCGCCAGAACTTCGCCGTAGTATTGCGTCAGGCCTTCGTACACCCACAGCAGCTCGCCCTGCATCGGCACGTTGAAGTTCGGTGTCGCCAGGCCCGCGGGACGCCGGTACTTGCCGTTCCACGAATGCACGTACTCGTGCGGCAACAAGCCGCCGCCGACGAGATACGTGTCGGGGTCGGTGAAGTAGCGCGCAAACTGGCGATCGTCGCTGGATTGGTGATGCTCCAGGCCGAAATGGCCCGTCTGTTCCGACAGCGTGAACAGGAAGTCGTAGTGGTCGTAATGGTGCGCGCCGAACAGCGCCTGCGCCTGGGTGACCAGCGCGCGCGCCGCGGCCAGCTGCGCGTCGCTCAGCGCCAGGTTCTCGGCGTGATCGGCGACGATGTCCAGATGCACCGGCACCTTGCCGCCCGGCGCGAGATCGACGCGCTTGAAATGCAGGCCGGCAATCAGCGGCGAATCGACCAGCGTCTCCGCGCTGACCGGCTTGAAGCGCGTATCGCCGTCGCCCGTGCCCGCACTCTCGAGCGCGCTGCCGAAGCCCCAGCCTGCGGGCAGGCGTACGCTCGGCTCGATCCGCACCGCGCGCGCGAAATGCGTAGCCGGATAGAACAGCACCTGGTTCCATTCCAGGTCGACGATGCGGCTTGTCGCCGAGACGCTCTGGCCGAATTCGCCGCCGCCGGTCGGCGACAGGAACTGAAACTCGAGTTCGATGCTGCGCATGCCCTGCGGCACTTCGACATGAATGGTATACATGTCCACAAGGTCGCGTCGCCACGTCAGGCGCTGCCCGCCGCCGCTGACGATCAAGCCGGTGACGCCTTCGATCGGACCGCTCGGCGAATGCTCGCCCGGAACCCATTTCGGATAGCTCAGCTCGACGCGGCCCGCCTCGACCGGGATCGTCTCGCGCACGCGGAAGATCTTGCGTGCCGCATCCGTGAGGTCCACGTGCAGTGCGATCGTGCCGGGGTAGGGTTGGTCCACCGGTTCGGCACTCGCCAGCGCGCAGACGACTGCGGCGCCGAAGCCGGCCAGGATGTAGCGGGACAGATGCGGCATGAATCCTCCGTGGTGAGTGCAGACGAGAGCGATTGCGAAATTTTTTTCAGGCTATTTCGCCGGCGCGGCAAGCAAGGCCGGATCCAGCCGCACATCGAACCAGTTGAAGCCCCAATGCACGTGCGGGCCGGTGGCGCGTCCGGTCATGCCGGCTGCGCCGATCACCTGGCCGCGTTCGATGCGTTGCCCGACCTTCACGTCGAGCCGGCTCATGTGCAGGAACGAACTCGACAAACCGAAGCCGTGGTCGATCAGCACGGTGCCGCCGGTGAGCACCAGATCGGACTCCGCGAACGTCACGTCGCCGGCGGCGGGTGCGTGGATCGGCGTGCCTTCGGGGACCGCCATGTCGAGGCCGAGATGCGGCGCCTTTGGCGTGCCGTTGTCGATGCGTTGGCTGCCGTACACGCCGCTGATGCGCGCGCCTTCGACCGGCAGGACGAAGCCGGTGAGGAAATCCTCGCGCGCGTCGTCGCGCTTGCGCGCCTCGGCCACACGCGCCTGCTCGCGTTCGATGCGCGCAGCGGTCGCCGCATCGGGCGTGACGGTCTTTTGCGGCAGGCCCTCGACGTGCTCGATGTGGTACTCGCGCTTGCTGACCTTGAGCTTGAGATGCTGCGCCTTGCCGTCGCCGAAGCGCACGTTCAGAGTGACCTGCGCCGGCGCATCGCGCTCCAGGCCGAATACGAACACGCCGTCGTCGCCGACATGCAGGCGGCGTCCAGCGAACTCGACGATCGCGCCGCGCGCGGCGTGACCGATCACGAGTTGGCCCTGCTGCAGATGTTCGGGCAGTTGCAGCGTGCGATCCGTGGCGAACGACGGCAGCGCAGCGGCGAGGCACAGCGCGCCCATGGCGAAAAAGCGCGCCCGCCTCAACGCGCGAACTCCAGCCGTCGGCCGAGTTGCGCGTCGTCGAGCTTGCCGTCGTGCCAGGCGAGATGGCCGTTGACCCAGGTGGCCGCCACGGTGGAGCGGAACGTCGAGCCCTCGAACGGCGACCAGCCGCATTTCGACAACACGTCCTCGCGTCGCACCGTCTGCGGCAGATTCAGATCGAGCAGGGCGAGATCGGCCCAGTAACCTTCGCGCAGGAAGCCGCGTTCGCGCACGCCGAACAGCTTGGCCGGCGCGTGCGAGGTCTTCTCCACGATCAGTTCCAGCGGCAGCTGGCCGTCGTACCAGCGTTCCAGCGCGCATTGCAGCACGGATTGCACCAGCGGCAGTCCGGACGGCGCCTTTTCGTACGGCTGCTCCTTCTCGGCCAGCGTGTGCGGCGCGTGATCGGTGGCGAGCACGTCGATGCGGCCGGTTTTCAGTGCTTCGATGATCGCCGCGCGGTCAGATGCTGCCTTGATCGCCGGGTTGCACTTTATAAAATTCCCTTTTGTCGCATAGTCCGCTTCGCTGAAGTGCAGGAAATGCACGCAGGTTTCGGCGGTGATGCGCTTGTTCTCGAGCGGGCCGGGCTCGAACAGCGCGAGTTCGTCGGCGGTGGAGATGTGCAGCACGTGCAGACGCGTGCCGTGGCGGCGCGCCAGTTCGAGCGCCAGTCGCGTCGACTTGATGCACGCCTCGCGCGAGCGGATGTACGGATGGCGTTCGACCGGGATCGCGTCGCCGTATTTCGCGCGCTCGGCGGCGAGGTTCGCCTCGATCATCGGCGTGTCCTCGCAGTGCGTGACGATCGGCACCGGTGCGTCGCGAAAGATGCCGTCGAGCGTCTCCGGGTTGTCCACCAGCATGTTGCCGGTGGAGGCGCCCATGAAAATCTTGATGCCGCACGCGCTTTTCGGATCGAGCTTGCGGATCAACTCGAGGTTGTCGTTGGTCGCGCCGAAATAGAAGGCGTGGTTGGCCAGCGACTTGCGTGCGGCGCGGTCGTATTTGTCGGCGAGCGCGGCGTAATCGGTCGTGGTCGGCTTCGAGTTCGGCATCTCGAAGAAGCTGGTCACGCCGCCGGCGACGGCGGCGCGCGACTCGGTGAAGAAATCGCCCTTGTGCTCGAGTCCCGGCTCGCGGAAGTGCACCTGGTCGTCGATCATGCCGGGCACGAGCAAGCGGCCGCGCGCGTCGAACACCGTTTCGTTCGGTTTTGCCGCCAACGACGGCGCGATCGTCTCGATGCGGCCGGCGCGCACGCGCAGGTCGGCGGCGAAGCGCCGGCCCTCGTTGACGATGTCGGCGTTGACGATCAGGCAGTCCTTCATGCGCGCGGTTCCTCGGATGGCGGGGCGGCAGAGCCGCAGCGGCGCATCGTAAACCTTTCCGGCACCGGATCGAATCCGCCGCTGCATAACGGCTGGCAGCGCAGGATGCGCCAGCCGGCCAACGCGCCGCCGCGCCAGGGACCGAACCGCGTGATCGCATCGCGCGCGTAGTCGGAGCAACTCGGGTGGAAGCGGCAGCGCGCGCCGAGCAGCGGGCTGAGCAGGCGTTTGTAGATCGCGAGCAGGGCGAGCAGAATTCGGGTCACGGGCGGTCCGGTGGGCTCGCGGGCAGGCTGTTGCCACGCAACGCAACCCGGCCGGCATCCTTTGAAAATCAAGGGTTGCCGCTGGGGGTGACTTAGGCTATAACACGCGACCGCCGAGGGACAATGGTGACTTGAAATGGCGAACAGCAAACGCAAACCCGCAGCCAAGCCAGCCGCGAAGAAGAAGCCAGCTGCCGCGAAACCGGCGAAAAAGCCGCAAGCGAAGGCCGCCGCGCGCAAGCCGGCGCCGTCCGCGACGAAGGCTGCTGCGCGCAAACCGGCCAAGGTCGCCAGCGCCAAGGCGAAGCCGGCCGCGAAGAAACCTGTCGCCGCAGTGAAACCTGTTCGCCCCGCGGCGGTCAAAGCGGTGCCGGCAAAATCGACCGCCAAGGCGACGCCGCCCGCGGCCAAGCCCGTAACCCAGAAAGCCACCAGCACATCGAAGGAAAAAATGGCAGCAACCGCAAGCAAGGACACGATCACGCGCGAAGACGGGCGCTATGCATTGCCCAGCACGACCGTGGTCGCACTGCCGAACGGATATCACCCGACGGCACGGGAAGAGTACATGGGACCGCGCCAGCTGGCGTACTTCCGCGCCAAGCTGCAGAAGTGGCGCGAGGATCTGGTCGAGGAGTCCAAGCAGACGATCGACAACCTGCGCGACGAAGTGCGCGATGTCGGCGACGAAGCCGAACGCGCCACGCGCGAAACCGAGAACTCGCTCGAACTGCGCACGCGCGACCGCTACCGCAAGCTGATCGGCAAGATCGACAAGGCGCTCAAGCGCATCGAAGAAGGCCGCTACGGCTATTGCGAGGAAACCGACGAGGAGATCGGCATCGAGCGCCTCGAAGCGCGTCCGATCGCCACGCTGTGCCTCGACGCGCAGGAGCGCTGGGAACACCGGCAGAAGCAGCTCGGCGACTGATCCGCCACGGCCGGCAACGCGCTGAATCGCCGTGGACGCGTTCAGTTACCTGTCGGTCCTGCTGTCGATCATTCTCGGCCTTGCGATCACGCAGATCCTGAAGGGCATCCGCGGCTGGGCGCTCAGCCGCGCGCGCGTCGTCGTCTACTGGCCGACCGTGGTGCTGGCGGTGCTGCTGTTGTTCGTCTCGGTGCAGAGCTGGTGGGCGATGTTCGGCATGCGTGCGATCCCGCAATGGACGTTCGCGATGTTCGGCGTGGTGCTGCTGCAGGTCACGATCCTGTACCTGCTCGCCGCGCTGGTGCTGCCCGACTTCTTCGGCGAACAGACGATCGACTTGCGCCAGCACTATTTCGCACAGCGCAAATTGTTCTTCGGCTTGTTCGTGCTGGTGTTGCTGGTCAGCATCGCCAAGGATCTCGTGCTCGGCGGCGTCTTGCCGGCGCCGATGAACCTCGCGTTCCACGTCGTCTTCATCGTGCTGATGCTGATCGCAGCGCTGAGCGCGCGCGAGAGGTATCACAAGCTGCTGGCAGTGCTCGGACCGCTGGCGTTCGTGGTCTACGTGGCGCTGCTGTTCGATCGCTTGCGCTGAGTTGTCACGTGGCGCCGAGCGCGAGGCGCGCATGTTCCTTGATCGTCTTGAGCATCGCCGTCAGGCCGTTGCTGCGCGTCGGCGACAGGTGCTTGGCCAGGCCGATCGCTTCGACGAAACGCGGCTGCGTGTCGAGGATTTCGCGCGCGGAGCGGCCCGAGTACACGCGCAGCAGCAGTGCGATCAGACCGGACACGATCGCCGAATCGCTGATGGCGCGGAACTCGAGATGCTGCGCGTCGCCGCTGGGCACCAGCCATACCTGCGACTGGCAGCCGCTGACCTTGTATTCGTCGCTCTTGAGCGCATCGGGGAACGGCGGCAGCTTGCGCCCGAGATCGATCAGGTACTGGTAGCGCTCGGTCCAGTCGCCGAAGAACGCGAACTCCTCGGCGATGGCGATTTGCGCGTCGTCGGCGGATTCGTGCGCGTGCGCTTCAGGCCGGGCATTCATCGGGCTTCACCACTTTCCAGCGCGCTCCTTGCGGGCCGTCTTCGATCACGACGCCCTTGGCAGCGAGCTCGTCGCGGATGCGGTCGGCGGCGGCGAAGTCCTTGCGCTTGCGCGCCGCCTGGCGTTCGGCGAGCTGGGCTTCGACCCAGGCCTCGTCGATCGCGGCGCCCGCGCCAAACTTGAACCACGCTTCGGGATCTAGCTGCAGCAGCCCCAGGAACGCGCCGCCCTCGAGCAATGCCGCTTTTGCCACTTTTTGCTCTTGTATATTTGTAGCCTTGCGCGCGGCGTCGGCCAGGCGCGCCAGCACGGCGAGCGCATCGGGTGTGTTGAGATCGTCCGCGAGCGCTTCGACGATCTGCGCCGGCAGGCGGCGCTCGGCGCCGTCGAGCGCCACGCCGGCCAGGTCGCGCAACGTGCCGTACAGGCCGTCGAGCGTGCTGCGCGCCTGCTCGATCGAGGCGTCGGACCAGTCCAGCGGCTGGCGATAATGCGCCTTCATCAGCATGTAGCGCAGCAGTTCGGCCGGGTACTGCTGCAGGAGCTCGTGCAGCTGCAGCGTGTTGCCGAGCGACTTGGACATCTTGCGCCCGTCGAACGTGAGCATGCCGTTGTGCAGCCACCAGCGCGCGAACACCTTGCCGCCGTGCGCGCAGGTCGACTGCGCCACTTCGTTTTCGTGATGCGGGAACATCAGGTCGTTGCCGCCGGCGTGGATGTCGATCGTTTCGCCCAGATGCGTGGCGCTCATGGCCGAGCACTCGATGTGCCAGCCCGGGCGGCCGCGGCCCCACGGGCTGTCCCAGCCCGGCAGGTCGGGCGTGGACGGCTTCCACAGTACGAAGTCGGCCGGGTTTTTCTTGTACGGCGCCACGTCGATGCGCGCGCCGGCGATCATCTCGTCGGTCGAGCGCCCGGACAGATGGCCGTAGTCCGCGTACGAGCCGACGTCGAACAGCACGTGCTCCTGCGCGGCATAGGCGTGACCGCCGGCGATCAGGCGTTCGCACATCGCGATGATCTGTGCGATGTGCTGCGTCGCATACGGCACCACGTCCGGCGGATCGACGCCGAGCCGGGCCATGTCCTCGTCGTAGGCCGCCGCGTAACGCGTCGTGATCGTCTCGATCGGCACGCCGGACGCGGCGGCCGCGGCGTTGATCTTGTCGTCGACGTCGGTGACGTTGCGCGCGTAGACCACGTGCTCGGCGCCGTACAGGCGCTTGAGCAGGCGCACCAGCAGGCCGAACACGACCGGCCCGCGCGCGTTGCCGATGTGCACGTAGTTGTAGACGGTCGGGCCGCACAGGTACAGCGTGACGCGCCGTGCATCCTGCGGGGTGAACTCGTCGATACGCCGGGTGAGGGTGTTGTGCAGTCGCAGTTGCATGAAGAATTCCGCTGAATGCGGCATTGTATAACAGGGCCGTTCAGGCTGGGCCGCCGATACTGCGCACGCGTCGCGAAACGCGGGCCGGCCTTAGCCTGCATTCAGCCTGAAAATGGTCTAATTTCGCCAAGATAACGCGAAGCGCGCGAGCCGCTTGCCCCGGCGCGCCTCCCACAGGGGGACTTCGCGAAAGCCGTCTGCGGATGTCGCCGCAGTGGCAGTGGATGGAGGTGATATGAAATTTTTCCGGTTTGAAAAACTGGGCGTGCCGCCGCAGTTTTCAAACGCTTGCCGGCGCCCGAGCGCAGCGCCGCGGCGCGGCGCGCTGCTCGGCATGTTCGCGTTGACGCTGTTGCTTTGCCTGCCCGCACTGGCGCAGGAGCGCGCAATGAACTCGCCCGAGCCGGTGCGTTACGGCTGGGCCGACGTGCTGCGCGTGGATCCGGTGTACGAGGATGGCGCGGCTGGCGCCGAGGCGCAGCAGGAGTGCTACGAGGAACAGGTACTGACGCAGCCGGCCCAGGCGGCGCAACCGGACGAGGGCAAGCGCGTCGGCGGCACGCTGCTCGGCGCGATCATCGGCGGCGTGATCGGCAGCCGCTTCGGCAAGGGCGACGGGCGCAAGGCGGCGACTGCCGCCGGCGTGGTCGCCGGTGGAGCGATCGGCAACAACATCGCCGCGGCGGGCGACAGCTCGGTACCGGCGACGCCGCCGCGCTACACCACGCAGCGCCATTGCCGACAAGTCGAGGGCGCGCAGCGCCACATTGTCGGCTACGACGTGGAATACCGCTATCGCGGCGAATTGTATACCGCGCGCATGAACACCGATCCCGGCGACCGCATGCGCGTGCGCGTGAGCGTGACGCCCGCCGAGTAGTGGCAACAGGAAAGGGGGAACGGGAAAAGCAGACGCATCGCCGCTCTTGCCGTTCCCCGCTCACGCCTCGCTGTTGCACTGCGCAAAACCTTCCTGTAATGTCGCCGCCATGAATCTTGTTCGCGCCAGCATTACCGTCCTGTCCAGCGCCCGCATGGCCGCCGGCATGACTTCGCGCGCGCGTCGACCGCTGCTGCCACTTTCAGCCGGGTAGCTGTCGCACGCATTTCACACGCTTCGACTAAACAAACCCGGCCTTCGTGCCGGGTTTTTTGTTTTTTGGTTTGCCGGGAAAGACATTCGACATGACCGCTCGACATTTTCTGAACACGCAGGACTGGACACGCGCCGACCTCGACGCCTTGCTCGCGCGCGCCGCCGCGTTCAAGCGCGACAAACTCGGCGCCGACCTCAAGGGCCGCTCGATCGCGCTGCTGTTCTTCAATCCGTCGATGCGTACGCGCACCAGTTTCGAGCTCGGCGCGTTCCAGCTCGGCGGCCACGCGGTCGTGCTGCAGCCGGGCAAGGACGCGTGGCCGATCGAATTCGACGTCGGCACGGTGATGGACGGCGAGGCGGAGGAACACATCGCCGAAGTCGCGCGCGTGCTGTCGCGCTACGTCGATCTGATCGGCGTGCGCGCGTTCCCGAAATTCCAGGACTGGAACGTGGACCGCGAGGACCGCGTGTTGCGCGCGTTCGCACGCTATTCGAGCGTGCCCGTGATCAACATGGAAACGATCACGCATCCGTGCCAGGAATTGGCGCACATCATGGCGCTGCAGCAGCACTTCGGCACGGCCGATTTGCGCGGCAAGAAATACGTGCTGACCTGGACCTACCATCCGAAGCCGCTCAATACGGCGGTGGCGAATTCCGCGCTGACGATCGCGACACGTTTCGGCATGGACGTCACGCTGCTGTGCCCGACACCGGAGTACGTGCTCGATCAGCGCTACATGGAATTCGCTGCGGCGAATGTCGCCGCGAGCGGCGGCTCGTTGCATGTCAGTCACGACGTGGAGCAAGCCTATCGCGGCGCGCACGTCGTGTACGCAAAAAGCTGGGGCGCGCTGCCGTATTTCGGGCGCTGGGGCGAGGAAAAGCTGATCCGCGAACAGCATAAGAATTTCATTGTCGACGAACGCAAGATGGCGCTGACCGATCACGGCGTGTTCAGCCATTGCCTGCCGTTGCGACGCAACGTCAAGGCGACCGACGCGGTGATGGATTCGGCGGCCTGCATCGCGATCGACGAAGCGGAGAACCGTCTGCACGTGCAGAAGGCGATCATGGCAAACCTGATTGCCAATCCCGGGAGCAGGGCATGACTTCGAAAGACATCGTATTGGCGTTCTCCGGCGGCCTTGACACCAGCTTCTGCGTGCCGTACCTGCAGGAGCGCGGCTATGCCGTACACACGGTGTTTGCCGACACCGGCGGCGTGGATGCCGAGGAGCGCGCCTATATCGAAGCGCGTGCGCACGAACTGGGCGTGGCCAGTCATGTCACCGTCGACGGCGGCGCGGCGATCTGGAACGGCTTCGTCAAGCCGTTCGTGTGGGCGGGCGAGGGCTACCAGGGACAATATCCGCTGTTGGTGTCGGATCGGTACTTGATCGTCGAGGCGGCACTCAAGCGTTGCGATGAGCTCGGCACGAAGTTGATTGCGCACGGTTGCACCGGCATGGGCAACGACCAGGTGCGCTTCGATCTGGCGATCAAGGCGCTCGGCGACTACACGATCCTGGCGCCGATCCGTGAAATCCAGAAGGAACACACGGCCGTGCGCGCGTACGAGCAACAGTACCTGGAGCAGCGCGGCTTTGCCGTGCGCGCCAAGCAAAAGAGCTACACGATCAACGAGAACCTGCTCGGCGTGACGCTGTCCGGCGGCGAGATCGACCGCTGGGAGGCGCCCGGCGACGGCGCACGCGGCTGGTGCGCGCCGCGCGACCGGTGGCCAGTGAAAGCTCTGCAAGTCACGCTGCGCTTCGAGCGCGGCGAAGCGATGGCGCTCGATGGCGCAGCCATGCCCGGTCATGCATTGCTGGCGAAGTTGAACGCGCTGTTCGCACCGTACGGCGTCGGCCGCGGCCTGTACACCGGTGACACCACGATCGGCCTGAAGGGCCGCATCATCTTCGAGGCGCCCGGCTTGATCGCGCTGCTGGCCGCGCACCGCGCGCTCGAGGAAGCAGTGTTGTCGAAGCAGCAGAATCGCTTCAAGCACGACGTCGCGCGCAAGTGGGTGGAACTGGTCTACGAAGGCTTTTTCCACGACCCGCTGAAGACCGACCTCGAGGCGTTCCTGGCCTCGTCGCAGCGCTGCGTCAACGGCGAGGTCGTGCTCGAAACGCACGGCGGCACGGTCGATGCCGTGGCACTGAAGTCGCCGCACATCCTCAATGCCAAGGGCGCCACCTATGCGCAGTCGGCCGACTGGGGTGTGGAGGAGGCCGAAGGATTCATCCGTCTATATGGCCAAAGTTCGACGCTGTGGGCCGAAGTCAATCGCAGCGAAGGCGGCCGAGGCGGGTCGAAGTGAACCCGTTGCTCGCCGAAACGCTCGGCCACCTGCGCACACTGGTCGCGTGCGACACGCGCAATCCGCCGCGCCAGATCGGCACGGACGGCATCTTCGCTTGCATCGCCGCGCAGTTGCCCGGATTCGACGTGACGATCACCGATCACGGCGCCGGTGCCGTGAGCCTGTTCGCGCAACGGGGAAAGCCGAAACTTCTGTTCAACGTGCACCTGGACACGGTGCCCGATTCGCCGCACTGGAGCGCGAGTCCGCTCGAGTTGCGCGTGACGCCGGATCGCGCGATCGGGCTCGGCGCGTGCGACATCAAGGGCGCCGCCGCCGCGTTGCTCACCGCGGCGGCGGCCTCGCCGGGCGACATGGCGCTGCTGTTCACGTCCGATGAGGAAGCGAACGACGCTCGCTGCGTGGCGGCGTTTCTGGCGCAAAAGCGGCCGTTCGATGCGGTGATCGTGGCCGAGCCGACGCGCTGCGAGGCGGTGCTCGCGCATCGCGGTATCAGTTCGGTGCTGATGAGGTTGCGCGGCCGGGCCGGTCATGCCTCGGGCGGCAATGCGCTCACCGACAGCGCCGTGCACCAGGCGATCAACTGGGGCGGCAAGGCACTCGACTTCGTGCGCACCCAGGCGCATCAGCGCTTCGGCGGGCTGACCGGTCTGCGTTTCAACATCGGCCGCGTCGATGGCGGCATCAAGGCGAACATGATCGCGCCCGCCTGCGAAGTGCGTTTCGGCTTCCGGCCGTTGCCGTCGATGGACATCGACGCATTGCACGACGCGTTCCGGGCCTGCGCCGACGTCGCGCCGGCGGAATTCACAGAGACGTTCCGCGGTCCGTCTCTGCCCGCGGGCGACATCGCACAGGCCGAAGAAAAGCGTCTCGCAGCGCGCGACCTCGCCGACGAATTGGGCCTGTCGATCGGCAACGCGGTCGACTTCTGGACCGAGGCCTCGCTGTTTTCGCAGGCCGGCTACACCGCGTTCGTATATGGGCCGGGCGACATCGCGCAGGCGCACAGCGCGGACGAATATGTGGATTTGTCCGAATTGCAGCAAATTACCGAAAGCTACATCGCGATCATCGGAGGCAGCGCTCATGGACGCGCATAAGCAGACCCGTCAGACCATCGTGCGCCTGCTTTCGAGCATGGCCACGGCGAAGGAGATCTCGCAGTACCTGAAGCGCTTCTCGCAGCTCGACGCGAAGCGCTTTGCCGTCGTCAAGGTCGGCGGCGCGGTCTTGCGCGACGATCTCGACGCGCTGACCTCGTCGCTGTCGTTCCTGCAGCAGGTGGGGCTGACGCCGATCGTGATTCACGGTGCCGGGCCGCAGCTCGACGCGGAGCTGGCCGCCGCGGGCATCACCAAGCAGACCGTCGACGGGTTGCGCGTGACTTCGCCCGAGGCGCTGGCGATCGTGCGCCGCGTGTTCCTGGCGCAGAACCTGCGCCTGGTCGAGGCGCTGCAGCAGGTCGATGCGCGCGCGACCTCGATCGTCGCCGGGGTGTTCGAGTCGGCGTTTCTGGACCAGCCGAAGTACGGTCTGGTCGGCAAGGTCGAGCGCGTCAACCTGGCGCCGATCGAGGCGAGCCTGCGCGCCGGCTCGATCCCGGTGATCGCGAGCATGGGCGAGACGCCGTCCGGGCAGATCCTCAACATCAACGCCGACTTCGCCGCGAACGAACTGGTGCAGGCGCTGCAGCCGTACAAGATCGTGTTCCTGACCGAGACCGGCGGCCTGCTCGACGGCGACGCGCGCGTGATCGACTCGATCAACCTGTCGACCGAGTACGAACACCTGATGGCGCAGCCGTGGCTGCACTCGGGCATGCGCGTGAAAATCGAGCAGATCAAGCAGCTGCTCGACCGCCTGCCGCTGACCTCGTCGGTATCGATCACGCGCCCGGCGGAGCTGGCCAAGGAATTGTTCACGCACAAGGGTTCCGGCACGTTGGTGCGGCGCGGCGAAAAAGTCCACACGTATACGTCGTGGGACGGCATCGACCGCGCGCGCCTGCGCGCGCTGATTGAATCGAGCTTCGGCCGCGCGCTGGCTAGCGACTATTTCGAGCGCACGCGCCTGTATCGCGCCTATGTCAGCGAGAACTACCGCGCCGCGGTGATCCTCACGGCCGAGGATGCGGGTACCTATCTGGACAAGTTCGCGGTGCTCGACGACGCGCAGGGCGAAGGCCTCGGGCGCGCCGTGTGGCTGGTGATGCGCGAGGAAAATCCGCGCCTGTTCTGGCGCTCGCGCCATGGCAATCCGATCAATCATTTCTACTACGCCGAGTCCGACGGCTGCTACAAGCAGGAGAAGTGGAAGGCGTTCTGGTACGGCATGCGCGATTTCGAATCGATCGCGCGCTGCGTCGAGCACTGCCGCACGCGGCCGGCGACGTTGGCCGACGCCGCGACCGCCTCACTCGCGGAAGCGGCGGCATGACACGCAAGGCCGTAGGCATCGTCGGCGCACGCGGCCACACGGGCGCTGAACTGATCGCGTTGATCGCGCGCCATCCGCAGCTGGAACTGGCGTTCGTGTCGTCGCGCGAACTGAGCACCCAGCGTGTGCGAGACCATGTCGCGGCGTTCGACGGCGAGTTGCGCTACGAAAACCTCGACGCCGGCGCACTGGCGGCGAAGCGCGCGGATGCCGTCGTGCTGGCGCTGCCGAACGGCAAGAGCGCCGAGTATGTCGCGGCGCTCGACGCGCTGAGTCCACAAAGCAGCATTGTGGATTTGTCCGCTGACCACCGCTTCGACGACGCCTGGTTCTACGGCCTGCCGGAACTCACCCGTGCGCGATGCCGCGGGCAGCAGCGCATCAGCAATCCGGGCTGCTACGCCACCGCGATGCAACTCGCGATCGCGCCGCTGAAGGAACGCCTGGCCGCGCCGCCGGCGTGCTTCGGCGTGTCCGGCTATTCCGGCGCCGGCACCACGCCGTCGGACAAGAACGACCCGGCCAAGTTGCGCGACAACCTGATGCCGTACGCGCTGGTCGACCACGTACACGAACGCGAGGTGACGCGCCAACTCGGCGTGCCGGTCGAATTCATGCCGCATGTCGCGCCGCACTTTCGCGGCATCACGATGACGGTCAACCTGTGGCTGGATCGCGCCGCATCGCGCGATGCGATCAAGACGCTGTACACGGAGTTCTACGCGAACGAACCGCTGGTGCGCGTGCTCGACGACGCGCCGTGGGTCAGCGCGATCGCGAACAAGCATCATGCCGAGATCGGCGGCTTCGCGCTCGCGCCGGGCGGCAAGCGCGTGGTGGTGGTATCGACACTGGACAATCTGCTCAAGGGCGCCGCGACACAAGCCATGCAAAACCTGAATCTGGCGTTCGGCTTCGACGAATTGACGGGGATTCCGACATGAGCGACCTGTTGTGGAACAAGCCCGGCGTCGAGGTCGACGCGCGCATCATGCGCTTTCTCGCCGGCGACGACGTACTGCTGGATCGCGAGTTCTTCCTGCATGACATCGCAGCCAGTCGCGTGCACGTCGAAGGGCTCGGCCGCATCGGCGTGCTCACGGACGGCGAAGTCGACGCGCTGCGGCGCGAACTCGATGCACTGGCGCAGGATTTCCGCACGGGCGCCTTCGTGCTCGACGCGCGCTTCGAGGACGGCCACTCGGCGATCGAGGCGCGACTGACCGATCGGCTCGGCGACGTCGGCCGCAAGGTGCACACCGGACGCAGCCGCAACGACCAGGTGCTGGTCGCGACGCGCCTGTGGCTCAAGGGCCGTCTGGCCGCGCTCGGCGCGATCGACACCGCGATCGCGCAGGCTTGCCTCGATCGCGCCGCAGGCGAGTCGCTGCCGCTGCCGGGCTACACGCACCTGCAGCGCGCGGTGGTGTCCTCGACCGCGATGTGGTTTGCCGGATTTGCCGAGGCGTTCATCGACAACGCGCTGCGTGCGCGCCAGACGCTGGACTGGATCGACGCCAATCCGCTCGGCACCGCCGCCGGTTACGGCGTGAATCTGAAGCTGGACCGCGAACACACCACGCGCGCGCTCGGCTTCGCGCGCCTGCAGGTTTCGCCGGTGTACGCGCAGCTGTCGCGCGGCAAGTTCGAACTGGCGGCGCTCGACGCGCTCGGCGCGGCGCTGCTCGATTTGCGCCGGCTCGCCTGGGACCTGAGCCTGTTCACCACCGCGGAATTCGGCTTCGTCGAATTGCCGCCGCAATACACGACTGGCTCCTCGATCATGCCGAACAAGCGCAACCCGGATGTGGTCGAGCTGCTGCGCGCCAGCTATGCCGGGGTGGCCGCGGCACGCAGCGAGATCGAGCAGCTGTTGTCGCTGCCGTCCGGCTACCAGCGCGACCTGCAGTTCTCCAAGGGCGCGCTGGTGCGCGGCTTCGCGCACGGCATGGCCGCGCTCGAGTTGCTGCCGGATCTGCTCGCGCGCCTGCGCTGGAACGCGTCGCGCATGCGCGATGCGATCGAGCCGGCGCTGCACGCCACGGATGTGGCGATCGAGCAGGCGGCGGCCGGGGTGCCGTTCCGCGATGCGTATGTGCACGCTGCGCAGAACGCCACGCTGGCCGGTGCGGGCCGCACGCCGGAAGCGAGCCTCGCCGCGCGCGTCTCGCCCGGCGCCGCCGCCGACCTGCGCCTGCACGAGTTGCAGGCGCGCCTGGCCGCGCTGGCCGGTACATGAACGCCGCCGCGCGCACGCGCTTCCCCGCACAGCCGCTGCCGCCGTGGCG